>Ga0123355_10000356_pt1 | contig 59304 bp, 52 predicted proteins | sample TergutEmb28metaG_3_FD_89872 | JGI IMG/M metagenome (GOLD analysis project Ga0123355, IMG submission 89872) | Embiratermes neotenicus P1 segment gut microbial communities from Petit-Saut dam, French Guiana - Emb289 P1 | ecosystem: Host-associated > Arthropoda: Insects > Digestive system > Gut ... | reverse complement strand
TCCTTCTTTATATATTTTACTATTTTTTAAATTAAAAATCAAAAATATCTATTTTCTAAGATACTATCAATCTCCTTAAATACAATTAATACTTGCGTTTTTTGTAAAAAAATGGTTAAATACGCACTTATAAAGGAGATTTTTATGAGAAAAAAGTTTGAATTTTTATCTAAACAAGAAGAAGCTGCTTTAAGTAAAGAGCAACTTATTGAATATTACAGAAAGGTCCAAGATTACTATAAAACTGCACCATTGAATAAAACATATCTTAATTTTGTCAAATCATTTAGAGGAAAACTGCTTGAAGAAGCTGCTAAGATGAAAGATTTCGAAATTGTTTATTTAAATGATGTGGAAGTTCCAGAAGGTGGGTATATTTTAGCTACTAACCATAAAGGATTTAATGATATCCCTGCTTTACTAGAAATAATGGGAAAAGATGAGCCAATTAATATTTTAATGGCAACAGATAATCCTTTTCCATTAAAAACAAAAATCTTATTATTCTTAATGGGAGCAATTAAATTTAGCCGTTCAGATAAAAGAGAGAAAGAAAAAGGATTTGAAAGAGCTTCAGCGATGGGAGCACAAGGATATTTACCAGCTTATTACCCGGAAGCGGTTAATAATTTTACTGATTCAACTCCACTGTATCACTTTTGGCGTGGATATATTCGTAATGCCAAGAATTCTAATTTACCAATAATCCAAATTGCAACGTTTGACCGAGATGGAAAAATGTATGTTATGTGCGGAAAACCGTTTCATGTTAATGCCTATGACAATGAAGATATTGCTGCTACTATTTTAAGAGACGAAATGTTTAGCATGCTTTGGGAAATGAAACAAAGATTCCCAGAAATAACTAGAGAACAAGCAATGGCAGAATATGAGCCTAGAAATCTAACTAAAGACGGTCTTACCTTTAGACCAGAGTATGAAGAACAATTTCTTTACCGTCCAGTTACTCCATACTCACCGACTGGAGAAAGAGAGCTAACTGAAGATGAAGTTTACAGCTATGAACGAAATATAAAAATAGCTTCTAAAATAACCGAAGATATGGAAATGAAACCAGAAGATTGCCAAGATTTCGATATTAAGACTGCTCAAAATGAAACAAAAGCTGCTCGAGTAGCTAGGGCGATGGCCTACTTAGAACAAGTTGGAACTAATGAATTCAATGGTCCCGTTCGTACAATCAAACGTAAAATGTAACTGTAAACTAGCCTTAAAAATGTTCCATTTATAGTAAGTTTTTATTATAATATATATGTAGATGCATCATGTTTTTTTGCATTGGAAGGAGTTCTTTATGAAAAAAGCAGTTTTAATAGTCGGTACAGGACCTTATGGTTTTTGTTTAGCTAGTAAGTTTAAACAACAAGGCTTTTCAGTTATTATGGCAACAATAGATAAAGAGTCTGTTAATCAAATTGAATCATTAAGCTATTTCCCTATTTATACTAGTAATCTTCATGAAGAAAATTGTGAAGAAATTTATATTCAAAGCCTTAAAATTATCGAGCAAAATTCTCTGGAATTAAAATATATTGTTCATACAGCCAGATTTGCTTTTTATGAATTTACTGAAGAAAATCCTCCAGAAGAAATCATGGATGAAATGTATAAAGTTAATTCTGAGTCACCTTTAAATATAGCAAAACATTTTATTAATATGAATTGCCAATATGTGTTTACTTCTTCTGGAGCTTCGCTTGGCTTTAATAAAGATCTTGCAGTTCCAGCTGAACCTAAAAAGAACAATAAAAAGGTCGGAACTAGGGGCTTAAAATATTATAGTTACACAAAGAGAAAAGGAGAAGAAAGATTATATGCCTTCTTCAAATCTCATAAAAAAATAGACTCATTAGCTATTATCTATATTTCACTTATGCTTGACACTAAATTTTTTGATGATATAAATGTTACCACCCCAAAAGGTAATGGCTGGCCTGCAGAAAAAGTTGCAAATTATATTATTCAGGAATTATCAAAGGGAAAGATACGAATTTACGCAGGACCTAGTGCTGGTTTAATGAGAATACTACCAAGCGGTTTAATTGCAAATATATTAAATAAAGCAGAACAACTTAAACCTTTAAAATAAAAAATCTGTAATTACAGATTTTTTTTATGAGCTATTGTTCTCTCAACAATATTTTTCACAGAACTTTCATTAAAAGGTTTTTTTAAAATATCAACAATTGGATATTTAAAAGCCTGTATGTCAATTTCTTTAGCATCATTTCCAGTTATTATTGAAACTGGTATTGTTTTAAACAATTCTTTTTCTTTCATATGTTCTAAAACAGCGAAACCATCAACTTCTGGCATATTTAAATCTAGTAGCATTGCTATAATTGTGCCGTTATTTTCCATTAAGTTTATTGCTTCAGCTCCATTATTTGCTATAATAACATTAAAATTTTCTTCAAAAATTCGACCAACAAACTTTTGAATAATATCAGAGTCATCAACTACTAAAATTGCCTCTTTAATAGTTACCGTATTGTTAGTTTCCACAGGTATATGCCCTTGTATTTCATCTGCGCTTAAATAATTTGTGACAACATTAACAATTCGACTAGCTTCATTAACCAAATCATCATAGTTAGTATTAACAAATACTACATTATTTGATTTCGCTTCTAATTCATGGTTGTAAGCTTGCTTTGCTAATTCATTGAAGCCAAAATATTGAGCGTCAGATTTTAACGAATGTACTAAAATTGCATAATTAGGCATATCTAAAGCCGCTTTGTATGTAGCTATCTTAGTAAGCTTTTCATGAACTTCGGCCATAAAATCCCCTAAAGACTCATTATATGTTTCGATATCACCAAATAAATTTAAGCCTCTTTCTAAATCGACGCCGTTCTCGGTTAAAATGTTTTGATCTTTCATATCTATCATTCCTTACTATTTTAATTATAACAGTCTAATCTTGTTTACACAAGAAATGTGCTAATATACGATACAATTCAGCTTTTTCAATTGGTTTTGCTAAATAATCATCAAACCCATTTTGTAAATATTTCTCGCGCATACCAGAGATTGCATTAGCCGTTAGTACTACAACCGGTGTTTTAAAATTTACTTGTTGTCTTAAAATCTTTAATGTTTCAGTCCCAGTCATCCTTGGCATCATATCATCTAATAAAACTAAATCATATATTTCTCCAGAGTCGATTTTTTGAATACACTCAAATCCGCTTTCGGCAGTATCAATATCTAAATTAAACTTTTCTAGTAATCTTTTCGCCACTTTCAGGTTTAATTTATTATCATCTACTAATAACACTTTTTTATTAGCCAAGTTTAAAACCTTTAAAGTCTGTGTATCAAATAAATTAACATTATGATTTTCTATAGCAACAGCAATCCTTTGATTCAAGGCAACTGTAAATTTAGAGCCTTTTCCGAATAACGATTGAACAACTAATTGTCCTCCCATAAGTTCGATTAAACGTTTAGTAATTGCTAAACCTAATCCTGTTCCTTCTATTGATGTAGTTCCACCTTCATCTAATCTCTCAAATTTATTAAATAACTTGTTAACATCGTCCGCTTTAATACCTACACCAGAATCTTCTACGGAAACAATTAATCTACAAACACCATCTTTAACTACAGACGATACTTTAAATTCAACAAATCCTTCTTTAGTATATTTTATTGCATTAGTTAGCAAATTTAATAATACTTGTTTGATTCTACCTTGATCACCATATAATATTTCTGGAATACTAGGATCCAAGCTAATTCTAAAATCTAATGGTTTCTCTCCCATTCGAGCTCGTGATATTGTAATTAACTCATTTAGCATTTTCATTGGTTTATATGGCTGATTAATTATTTCTAATTTATTAGCTTCTATCTTTGAAATGTCTAAAATACCATTAACAATATCCAATAAAGTGTTAGAAGCTGAGATAATATCTTCAACATCACCCTTTGTTTCTTCATTAACTTTATTATCAGAGATTAACGCCTGTGATAATCCAACAATTGCATTTAAAGGAGTTCTAATTTCATGAGACATACTAGATAAAAAATCTGATTTATAATTGTTAGCAGTTTCGGCTTGCTCTTTAGCAACATTAAGTGCACTAATATAGTTTTTGTTTAACTCCTGGATTTTATTATATGCTGAAACTATCTCCCCCATTTCATCATTAGAGGCTATCGACATCTTTTCTGTTACGGCATTCCCTTCAGAGTTAGCAATTTTATTCAAATTTTCTGATACTTCTTCAATATCTGATGTTACATTATAAACAAAAGCTCGTAAATAAATAATTGCTAATGCTATCAATAAGAGAAAAACTATAATATATGTTGTTAAAACATTTGGGTCTGATGTTTGAAAATTAAACCCCACATAGATAGTTTCACCATTATATAAAACCACTGGTTTAACAACGCCTTCTCTTTCTACACCATAGAAATCGTATATACGACCCTCTGTTTCCTCAGAAAAAAATCTAATGTATTCTCTGAAAAACAAACTCATTTCTTGATTATTTTCAGTAATAAAATCTATTTGGTTGAAAGTATAGAAAAAGAAATTATTATCACTTAATCTCGGTACCGTTCTTAATTCTTCTCTTATTTGTTCCAAATTCAATCCTTCAAGATTTAGTCTTTGAAGTTCAGTTCGATAATGATAAAAGTTCCGATCTCCACGCTCTCTTATTACCATTGCATAACCTAGGAATGAAACAATAATGATAATTATTATAAGTAATGGTGTTATTCTAAATAAAACCATTTGCTTAAAGGAACGTTTTTTATAATTAAATACATAGTTATCTTGTTCTTGACTGCTCCAAATAACAAATCTTTTTAAATTTGGTGACAAAACAAAATCCATCACTACTGCAATAACTGATGCAATAACCAAGTAAGCAAGAATCATTTTAATACGAGCTTCCATACTAGTTGGTGCCGTAAATGCTATTATTACAACAATAACAAAAATTGTTATTACTTGAAGTCTCATTAATCTTGTCATAATAGAAAATGATTTCTGACGAATTTCATGAAGAGTTCTTGTAACTGCTTTTCCTTCATATAATCTAAAAATATTTCTATACAAGAGACTAATATAGATTAAAGTTATTATTATTACAACAATTCCTATTACAAGATACTGCTGTAAATGAGGAATTAAATCATTAGCTGCTTGAAATTCAGGGTCTGATGTAAGCGGTGGCCAATTCATCAATTGGGGAACAACAAAATATGCTATACCAACCACAATTGAAATGACAATGGCACAACTTATATAAGTCTTGATTCTGAATCCATACTTTTTCATAGCCAAACTCCTTCTATCTTACCTTAATTATAATCAAAGATACAAAAAAAGACAATAAAAAACAACTTTTTAACTTTTATTAAAAAGCTGTTCTAAAGATATTTTTCGAATTTGATACTCTTTCTTCTTCGTACACAGCGATAAATAGAAATCATTTATTTTAACTGTATTGATAAATTTATCTTCGTATTTATTTTGATTTGAGTTTAAATCAAAAGTTAGTTGTGTTACATCAGCATTTAATCCTATTCCACTAAATTTAATGTAACTCTCTTTAATTGTCCATGTTTTAAAAAAGAAATCACTATCTAAAAGTTTTTCTTTATAGATTTCTTTTTCTTGTTCAGAATAAACACGAGATATTAAATTGGCATTTACTTCTTCTATTTTCTCTACATCAAGACCTATTTCTTCGTTATCTATAGCTATAGCTATTATATCTTCCGAATGACTAATATTAAATTTAACATTTGAATTAGTGAAATAAGGTTTTCCACTTCTATGATATGAAAAACCTAAATTTGTTGTAAGAAAATTATTATCTTCTAATGCTTTTATTAATAGAAGATAAGATATAAGGCTTTCTATTTGAGCTTGTTGATCTTCTAAACTTAGATATAACTGAAAACGTTTTAACGGTAAATTTTTAGATGATTCGAAAATATCCTTCTTATATTTATTTACTTCTTGATCAGTTAACCTTATGTAATATATTTTGGTTTTTTTCATTTAATGTACCTCCATATAAAATGCGATTAGTTTCTTCATTAGAGATTTTATTATATGATGCATTAGCCATCATATCTTTAAAATATTGACCAATTAAAGTAAATTTATCATCTGATTTCATTAAAGTCTCTAATTTCTTCAAGAAATCCTCAATACTAAGTTGCGTGTAGTCTATACCATTTTCTGCTAAATAATTCTTTAAGGCTTTTGAATTACAATCATAAACATGGTATGTTGAATTATCACCAATGTTCATTAAAGTAACCATTGCCTTTGCTCCTTGATCAACAGGAATAATTTGTAATGGCATGCATTCTAACTCTCTTGGTAATGCTTTTAAATTTCTAATTGATTCTACTAGAAGTTTAAAACCACTTTCATTCGAATTATACTGAAAAAGACCATCTGATGCTCGATTTGATAACTGCCCAATTCGATATATATTTGCTTCTAATCCTTTTTTTTGAAATTCGTGAACGAGCTGCTCTGATACATATTTTGTCCATACATAAGTATTCTCTTGATATCCTTGCCCAACATCTAAATCATTTTCAGTGAATGTATAATTTTGCCTTTTTTGACTAGTTAAGCCTTGTCCACATACTGAAACAGTTGAAACATGATGCATTTTAGCATTCATTTCTGCACATTTTTTTAGAATATTATATGTCCCATCAACATTAACTTGCTTAAACTCACCTAGCGGGCCATAATGTTTAACATTTGCTGCAGTGTGGAAAACATCGGTTACCTCATTTTTAATTAATTTATCAACAGCATATGAAAGACCGCAATTATTTTTAGTAATATCACCTTCAATGACTTCAAAACGGTTTTGATATTGCTCTAGTCCATTTTGGAAGTAATGATACTTTAAAGCATTAAATTTATCTTTATCTCTTACTAAAGCATATATTTTACGATTTGTAGTTTCTAATAATTCAAACAATATATGCATTCCTAAATATCCTGATGCGCCTGTTATCAGTACTGCATCATTTGTCTTTTCTTTAATTCTGTTAACAACTATATTATCAAAATCAAACCCGGCTAAAAGATTAGGAGCTTCTTCTGTTTTTCCTATTGTTTTAGCATTTATTAAAGCTTCTAATATTTCAATGCTCGGTGATTTTTCCATATCCCAAGAATTGAATTTTATACCAAATCTTTTTTCCACAGCATCAACCATTGTTAAGCCTTTTAATGAACTTCCTCTTAAAGCTTTCCACGTTGATTTAATCCCTACTTTTTCTTTTTTTAATACTTCTTGCCAAATTTCACATAAAATCTTTTGTGTTTCATTTTGCGGAGCTAAGTAATTATTAGCTTCCATTTTTTCAAAATTAGGATCTGGAAAAGCTGCTCGATCAAGTTTATCACTAGTTGTAGTAGGTAATTTTTCCATTTTTATAAAGACACTTGGAACAACGCTAGCATTTAGATGTAATTCTAAATACTCAGTTAATTTATCTTCATCTATTTCTTTCGCAGATTCATAATAAGCTGCTACATATGGCTCTCCGTTGTATTCTTTAAGTAATGCTGCTGATATAGTAATTCCTTCAAAAAGATTCATTAGATTTTCTATTTCTTCTTCTTCGAATCGAACACCATTTATTTTTCTTTGTCGATCTTTTCTTCCACGGTAAACTAATTCTAATGCGTGATTTAGACTACCATAATCTCCTGTTTTATAAGCTCTTTGCCCGTTGATAGTAATGAACTGTTTTTTTGTTAATTCTTCATCCCCTAAATATCCATGTGCTACTCCAGGTCCAACAGGTACAATCTCACCTATCACTTTTGGTGGTAGTATTTGGTTATACTTATTTAATATATATAGATTAAAATTTGTTGTAGGAGTTCCTAAATTAACTGTTCCATCTATTATTTCTTTACCACAATTATAAACAGCTGTTTCAGTAGGGCCATAGAGATTATAAATTCTTGCTCCTGATTTTCTATTAATTAAGTCAATTAGATCTTGTCCAAAAGTTTCTCCACCTAAAATAATTGAATCAATATTTACCCAATCATTATCATTACAACTAGACAAAACTTCCTTGGCTCTTGTAGGTGTTAAAATAACCATTGATTTCGGATATTTTTTTATTAGCATATGCATTTCTCTAAGGATTTGTTGCTCTTCCGGTGTACTTAATACTAATGTCTTTCCATTTAATAAAGGCGTTAAAACATCCATTGTAAAGGCATCAAAAGTCATTGGAATCAAACTAATTCCGTGATTACATCCATCAATTAAATAAGGGTTATTTTTCCCCATATTAACTGCCGCTTCGTGGCTAATTAATACCGCCTTAGGTTCACCAGATGATCCAGAGGTATGTAATACTACAAAAATATCTTCTAAATTAATTTTCGTATTTAAGTTTTTAAAGTTATGACTCCACATATAATCTTCATGAATATTTAAGGCTATTGTTTCAGGATTTGAATATGCACAATTACCATAAGTAAGATAAAACTTCGCTCCACATGATTTCATTAGCGAGTCAATACGCCCATTTTTATAAATATCTGTATCAAGAATAGTATAAGCATAACCAGCTTTAGCAATTGCCAATGCAGAAATAATTGTTTTATAGCTTCTCTCTCCAATAACAGGTATAATCGTACCCTTTTGGAAATTATAACTCTTAATTGTGTGCCCTAATGAATTTACTAAATTATTTAGCTCATGATAAGTTAACTTAATATCTTTTCCAAAAATAAGCGACAATTCGTTTGGATACAATCTCGCATTTTCTTCTAACTCCTCAATAACAGTCTTAGTTATTGATGTTTTAGTACCATTGTTAAAAGTTGCATAATCTATTAAATCTTGCTCACATAGAACATTGATATCCTTTATTGCTATTTCTTTATTTTTAATTACTTGATGAGCAATAGATTTTAATCTTTCCAAAATATTTTTAATTTCAGATAACTGAAAAACATCAGTTTGATATTCTAAAGCAATAACATATTGTCCTTTGCTATCACGATCATCAATATGAACTGATAAGCTATTATTTGAAAAACCATTATGAATCCACTCTGACTCTCCATAATCTATCGGTTCTCCATTAACCCTAGTACGCCCATTTTGAAAGGAAAAAACAACATCAAATAACTTTCCTGTATAACCAAAACGTTCCTCTAGGTCTCTTTGAATATCTGAATAAGGTATTTTTCCATACTTAAATAACGGGAATTTTTCTGAACTTATTTTACTGCATAATGATGCGAAGTCCATATCATCTTCAATCTGTATTTGAAAAGGTAATGTATTAACACACATTCCTGATATTTCAGTTTCTTTCTTACTTTTTACACGATTCAAAACTGGTGAACCAATTATAATATTTTTTTCATCAGTAATTATTTTTAAATATGCAAAAACTAAAGCTTCAAAAAAAGCTACTGGAGTAATTTTAGTTTCGAAACAAAACGCTTTGATTTCATTAGTTAGTTCTAAACCTAATAACTCACTATATTTATCACCAGTTAGATTTTCTGAGGGATTTACACCTGGAGTAATAAGAACTGGCTTTTCTTGGAATTGTTTTTGCCAATATTCTTTATCTCTTTCATATCTTGCTCCAGTAAAATATTCTTGTTCGTTTTCTAAGAACCTTGAATATTGAGTTAGATTTTCTTCTAAAGGAATTTCTTTTCCCTCTAATAGCGCAATATAATATTCTGTAAGTTTCCCTAAAAATAAGCTTTCAGACCAACCATCTGTCATAATATGGTCTTTTAAAAAATAAATTCCATGCTCGGCATCAGAAAATCGGACAATTTTTATTTCATATAATTTCTTGCCTAACTTCTCTTTTGCCCACCCTTTATACATTTGCTGTTTTTGCTCTTCTGAATATTTTCTTAAATCAATTGTTTTAAAAGATTCTTCTTTAAATTCTGCTACATATTGAGTTGGAGGATTCTCATTATTAATTCGAATCCTCATCCCCTCATTATTAGCTATAAATAAATTAATTGCTTTTTCCCAAACGCTTGGATCAAACTTATAGCCTTTTATTTTATAAGCACCCGCAACATTAGTTATTGAAGTATCCGGATATACTTTTTGCATATTCCAAATGTTTTCTTGTGGTGCCGATAATACTTGTTTACTCATAATTTAGCCCCCTTTTTAGAAATTTATATTACTTTTCCTCTTTGAATCTTTCTAGTTGTGGTTTTAGGAAATTCAACATCTCTAAACTCAACTGTTTTTATTTTCTTATAATCAGGTAAATCTAAGTTTACTTCTTCTATTGATGCGTTTATAATCTTTTGCGCTTCCTCGATCGAGATATCTAGATCTTTTATTAATTGAGGATTAATAAATATCATTACCATTAAACGTTTATTGTCTTCTGTTTCTTTAACCATTAATTCAGCTATTAAATCATTCTTACCAATTAATGCTTCTATTTCTTCTGGGTATACGTTTTTTCCGCCAGGTAAAACAATAACATTCTTTTTACGTCCAACAATGCTTAACATTTCCATTGGTTCATATTCTCCATTTGGATCTTCATAAGTTTTAATGGTTCCTAAGTCTCCTGTATGAAGCCAAGTATTGCCATCTTCATGCTTAAATAATGCTTCGGCGGTTGCTGCCTTATTAGCCAAATATCCTCTCATAATACCAGGACTATAAACGGCTATTTCGCCAACATCATATTCATTTTTATCTATGATTTTAATTTTCATTTCTGAACTTGGAAATGGAAATCCAACGGTTCCAGGAACGCTGAAACGACGATCACCAAGTGTTACAACAGGACCAGCTTCCGATAATCCATACGCCTCAATATTACTAATACCTAATGCAGTAAAGAATTTGGCATCTTCAGGATCCATTGGTGCTGCTGCACAAATCATTAATTTTAAGTTTCCACCAAAAGCAGCTCGTAATGGTTCTAACGCTGCGTCTTTTATCTTCTTTTCTTCCTCAGTTAAATCTGTTGCATACATTAATCGTTCTATCATTTCTCTTTTTGGATGGCCTTCTATTGCTTTACTAATACCTTTACGATACAACGAAAACATTGCTGGAACAAAATTAACTACTGTTGGTTTTACTTCTGCCATATCCTTTTTAAAAGATAACGGTGTTGATAAAGCCATTGTTCCACCTGACATCATTAATAAAGATGCCATGGTTGTCGCATACACATGATGGAACGGTAAAATATTAAGATTTAAATCTGTTGGTTCTAATCCCAGTTTTGAATTTGTATAATTTAAGTTGCTAGCAATATTTCTTTGCGATAATTCAACAACTTTAGAATCTGATGAAGTTCCTGAGGTACATATCAGAAGCGATATCATCTCTTCATCTATTTCAATTTCTTTATATCTATTTTCTCCATTTTGAATTAAATTTTTACCATTATTTTTAACACTCTCAAAAGATACAGAAATTTCTTCATTAGAAGTCATTGGAATTGTTAAAATATCCAATTGGTTTTTAGTAATTACGTTATTAACTGTTTTAGTTAACTCATCTGCATGTACTACTGCATCAACATTAGCTGCTTTTAGTACATTTTCAATTTCTTTTTCCGTTAGATTTGCATCAATTGGTACTGCTACACTATTACCGTTCATAACAGCATAATAAGTAACTATCCAATTGTAGCTATTTTTTCCAATTATAGCTACTTTCTTCCCTTGTAAATCTAAATCTCCAAAGAATAGTCCTGTTCCGATTGAATTAATATCATCTTCAAATTCAGTATAAGTTTTTCGGATAAATTCCCCCGTTTTATCTCTTTCTAAATATGCTATATTATCAGGATAAAAACTTGTTGTTTTTGTTAGTGAATCCTTAAGATTACTAACTGGCGTTATTTCAATTGGTTCTAATTTTTTCATCAATATCTCCCCATCTGGACGTATTATATCATTTTTTATCAAAAAAACAAGATTTTTCCACACTATATATAGATAAATTAAAAATTCTAAATAGAGATTTTCTCAAAATAAAAAACATATCTTATTTAATATGTTTTTTATTTTAATCCAGATACTGGTATTGATGTTTTAGACATACTTTCAGCAATAGTTAATAATTGGGATACAGGGATACTATCACTTGATAAAAAATATTGAATATTATTGGCTGTCCAATGCAATGAGTTACCAGTTAATGCACCTACTGCATTTGAAAGAAGTAGTGGCTCACCATGAACTGGAATTACTTCAAATTCACTTCTTGGTCTAGCGACTTCTTCAATTAAAGTGAATGGAGAATCACCAGCAAAAGTTAATATCACTCGGTTTCCAGTTGTTGTGCTAACTGTATCTTTACTTATCAGATGTGTATTTAATGGTACATATAAAGGAAAAATAACATCTTCTAGAATTCCACTAACCGTTGCATCTTCTTCACAACATTCTTCATCAATTAAACTTTCTAAAGTAAAGAAATCATCTTCAAAGCTTGGTCTAAAATCAATTGATTGAAATAAAACCGTTATTTTGGCATTTCCTGAAGCGTCTAATACTTCAACTTGCCTTAATTCTCCATCTTCACAAAGATGAATTCGCTCATTGACTAGATTGGCATTGTTTGGATAATTTACTAATGCTTTAATAATGTATCCATCATCAGTCTTCTCAACAGTTGCTTCAGGATCATTTTTTACATCAAGTGCAAGTGAGTCTAAAAGATATGCTTGTGAACCGTTTGCTGGCCAATCTGATTGAAATTTAAAACTCTTATTTAAGCTAGGTGTTACTACATAAACTTCACTTCCTGTTCTTAAAATAATTTGCTCATGATTATTCAATTGATTAACTAGTCTAACTCGATAATTATCACCATCTCTTGCTGCTGTTACATCATAAGTAAAACTATCTTGTTCACTAACAATTGTCATGGTTCCTTCAATTAAAAAACTGGTTCTTTCAATATTTTTAATAAATTCTTCTTTAATGTTACTTAGGTCTGTTCCACCACACCCGACTGCAAATATTAGTATTGTTGCAATTAGCAAAATATATTTTTTCATCCTAACCTCCTAACTAATATTATTTTTAAGCGTATAAATTATTCATAATGAATCAAAATAAAAATGGAAAAGAGGCTAGAATATGACATTATTACAAAAAATATGCTTAGCTATTACCATTATTGGTGGTATTAACTGGGGATTAATCGGGCTGCTTGACTTCAATATGATTGAATCATTATTTGGTGGCTTAGAATATTCATATATCCCACGAATTATTTATTCGCTATATGGTTTAACAGCATTAATCAACATTGGCATATTGTTAATGGACTTGGATCGAGCAAAATAAAAAGAAGCACTAACTGCTTCTATTTTTTTCGACAATATGAAAAAACTTTCCATCTCTAATTAAAATAATTACTGCATTATCATCATAACCCATATCCTCAGTAAAAGTCCAAGTCAGAACTATCTGATAAGCTTCAAATTCTTCATCATCGATTTCAAACTGGATTGCTTCTTGACTAACCGTTCTAACACTATTTACTTCTGGTAAACGCTGAGTTCTGTTTCCTGCTGTATTATCTTCTAAAAATCGATAAATGGTGTTTTGGACATTTAATCTAAAGTTATCCTCAAAAGAAGGTAACATAAATTGTGATGATGTAATATCGTATTTATTTTGCTTATTACTTAACGTATACAAATCAGCAACAAATAACCTAGCAACCGTTTCGGCATAAGCTGTATTATCTATTTCATCAGCTGTTAATATTTCTTTTAATCTGGTAAATTCTTCAATCATCAAAGATGTTGCTGTATCTTCAAGCCGATAATTCCACTCTGGAATTTCCATTATTAAACCTCTGCCACTATCTTCTTTGTTATAAACAACTAAATAATAAACTAATGCTGCCAATGACATAATTAAAATTGTAATTAAAGTAATGATAATTACTTTTCTCATGAGCCAGCCTCCGTCTCTCTTCTTGCTTCAAGATCTCTTCTAATTAAATCGTGAACAATAATATTATTTGACAACTGTAAGATATGTTCTGACCAAGCTCTGCGTTCCGCAATATAATCAGCTTCAATTACTTCATCTGGGCTAAAGACACGATAAACTTCTCTCGTACTTTGGAAAAACACTCGGCTAGTTAAGAAATTTCCGTTTGGGAAAATAATCATATTATCATCACGAACTTCAAAAATATCATTTCCTAAAGCATATTCATTTTGGAAGCCCATCATATTACCAATTGTTGGAGAAATATCAATTGAGCCTATTGGATAATCATAAACACGATTAAATTCTTGGTTAGGTGTCCAGATAATTAAAGGCGTACGACGATTAATTTCTCGAGCAATATTATCAAAAACAATATATCCTTCATCTTCAGGAGTTAAAACGCCTCCGGTTTCCGGATTAAAATTAAAGAAGTTATAGTATTCTCTAATCGCTAATCTTGGATCATGATCGCCATAGAAAACAAAGACTGTATTATTAAAATAGTCACTTTCTTCAATTAATTCTAAGAATAGTCCTAATGCTTCATCTGCATAATGAGCACTTAGAATATAATTACCCATCGTTGTTCCACGAATAAAATCAAAAGTTTGTCCATCTTCATTAGTATGCGTTAAATCAAAATCAGCGAATTGTGGATAAGTTGCAAAAGGTGTGTGATGAGTTAATGTAATAATCTTACCCATATAGCGTTCATTATTACGTTCAATATTTTCTAAAATAGGAATTGATTGTCTAAAGAAAGATTTATCTGAAATCCCTAAACCAATTACTTCATCAATATCAAATGAAGTTGATGAATAAAAATCCATGTAACCTAGTCTTGGATGTGCTACGGCCCTGTTCCACATACTAGCGCGGTTTCCATGCATACTAAATGTATAATAACCTTTGTCTCTTAAAATCCACGGAATTGTTCTAAAAGTACGATCAAAATAACTAACAAAAACAGTTCCTCTAGTTGATGGTAACAACGATGCTAATAAAGTGAATTCTGAATCACTACTTGTTCCTACACCAATTTGTGGAAAGAAGTTAGTAAAATAAATTCCTTCGTGAGCTAAACGATTTAAATGTGGCGTTACTGGAGCTCCGTTAATTTCTAAATCAACTAAGAATCCAGCCGTACTTTCCATATGAACAAAAATAATATTTTTTCCAGCAAAAATATCGCTATATTCATTATTATTCATTCTTGGTGGGTGTTCTTCAAAATGCTCTTGGAAATTTCTAATTGCAACATCTTGCCCAACCCATGACATTAAGACAGGCCTTAGACTACTAACAATATCATTTAATTGATAAGTAACCATCCCAAATCTAGTAACAATATATTCACGGTTCCACTGCCTTTGTAATCTACTCCAAGATCTAGAATTTAATGTTGAACCCATGATAACAGCTAATATTAACCCGGCTCCCATAACATATAAGAATAATCTTTTGCTTTTTTCAAACTTAGCTACATAATTAAAATAATCTCTGTTCTTTAATCTTCGATAAATCAAATAAAATATTACTGGAGCTAACAAATAAACAAACTGAGTCAAAACTAATCCATTAAATACAGCATCACTAACATCTCCTACTTGAGTAAGAGCAACTAACATACTAATTGATGCAAACGAATTAAAGAATGTAAAATATACAGCATTACTAATTGACATGGTTGTAAAAACCAAAATCAAAATAAATAAATACCCAAATTGCTTTTGCGGCGTATATAGGAAAGCAAAAGATCCTAGAATAATAATCATTGCTAAGTCAATCAAAACTGGTTGAATTGACCAAAGACCACCTATCGTATAAACTCTTACAGCTGTTGTCATTATTAATGATAACAAAACATACGCAAGAAATTGTCTATTATATTTAAAGAAATTAATTAACGAATTTATAATTTTACTTGATATTGATTTCATAAACTACCTCTCTTGTTATTAATAATTGTATCATAATTTACTAAAAAAATCTTGAATAAACATATTCTGTTTGACGAATAATGACACAAATCATTTTATAATTAACTATTGAAAAACTAAGTTTTCTTTGCTAATATATTAGTGCATGCAGACGTAGTATAATGGTTATTATGAGACCTTGCCAAGGTTTAGATGCCAGTTCGATTCTGGTCGTTTGCTCCATTTTGAATATAAACTCCTAAATTAAGGAGTTTTTTATTTTTTAAGACACTATCGTTCCTTTAATTACTTCTCTTTGTTATAATTATGTTATTAAATCAATACTTATTTGATGATTTAATAATTCTTAATAATTTTTATAATGTTTTTTTAATTGTTATCTAATATAATAAAAACGGAATTTGGAGGTAATTTTAATGTCTAAAATATTAATTGTTGATGATACATTAGATATCGCAGAACTGATCAGTGATGTCTTATCTGATGAAGGTTTTGAAACAAAAATTAAAAATAATCCTTCGGATGCTTTAAAGGAAATTGAAAAAAATGCTTATGATTTAATTCTCTTAGATATTATGATGCCTGAAATGACTGGCATTGAATTAATTAGCAAAATTCGTAATAAAATATCTTGCCCGATTATTTTTATCACTGCAAAAGCTGGCGTTATCGATAAGCTTTTAGGATTTGAAGTTGGTGCAGATGATTACATAACTAAACCTTTTATTAACGAAGAATTAGTAGCCAGAGTTAAAGCTCATTTAAGAAGAGATAATCGTAAAATTAATAATAAATCATCAATCATTAAAATTGGTGAAATAGAAATTAATACTGATAGTTATGAAACTAAGAAAAACAGCGAAACAGTAAAATTATCAACCAAAGAATTTGAATTACTATCATATTTAATGCTTAATTCCGGAAATGTGTTACCAAAAGAACAAATTTTTAACGCTGTTTGGGGCAATGATTATGGTGATATTGGTACGATTGCCGTTCATATTAAAAATCTTAGAACAAAACTTGACCCTGAAGAAGATTATATAAAAACTGTTTGGGGCGTTGGTTATAAATTTGTTCAGGAGGTCACAAAATGATCAATAATGTTTCTTTTAAAAAGAAAACTTTTAGTTCATTATTTATTTTTATCCTCTTAAATATTTTTATTCTAATGTCTTTTATTTCTTTTATTTTTATCCCTAATTTTTTAGGTGTTAATAATACTGCTAGTGAGCATATTCGCGATCAGATAAATCATATTGAAAATAACTTAAATGAAAAAAGACAGATTCATGACTTTTTAACTCAATTATCACAAAATAATAATGTTGAAATCATTTTAAGAAATCAAAATAATGAAATTATTTTTGATAATACCCATCACCGAACTACTTTTCTGTCAATTAGTGAATTAATCACAATTGAAAACGAAGTATTCTTATTAACGGTTAAAAATTTTGAACACATCTCTGGTGGAGCATTATTGATTAACTTTCTGCTTTTTCAAACCTTTGTCCTTTTAATTTTATATATTCCATTTCTATTTCTTTCAGATGTTAAGGTCTTAACGCCAATTTCAAACATTATTAAGGACATTAGAGATTATAAATTTGGTATCAAACCTTCAAAAAGAGATGTCACCAAAGGGATGGACATTAATAAAATTCAAAATGAATTTGTTGACTTAGTTGAAACTATTGAGGATGAAAAAGCTAAACAAACTCGTATTATTGCATCAATATCTCACGATATTAAAACTCCATTAACAACAATAATGGGATATACTGACCGTTTAAAAACCATAAACTTAAATAAAGAAGATCGTAAAAAATACATTAATAAAATATATGATAAATCATTAATCATGAAAGAAATTATTGAAGGGTTTGATGATTACCTCAGTCATAATATCGACTCAGAATTAAAAACAGAAATTACAACAACATCCAAGCTACTTGAAGAAATAAAAAATAATTTTAGTGATGATTTAAAAGACAAAGGAATTAAACTTCAAATAAATCAAAACGAATTAGTGGAGAATATTGATGTTGATGTTTCTAAAATGCAACGGGTCTTTAGTAACATTATTAACAACAGTGTTAGACATATTAATAAAAAAGGAGTCATCACCATTACTTTAGAAAAAACTGATTGTGATCTTATTTTTAAAATTAATGATAATGGCGGGGGCATTAAAGAAAACATTAAAGAACAGATTTTTGAACCCTTATTTACAACGGATAAATCAAGAACAATATCTGGTTTAGGACTATCTATTTGTAAAGAAATTATTAATATGCATAATGGAAGCATTAGAGCCTATAATGAAGATCAAGGCTTAACAATTGAATTCATTCTTCCTATTTATTTCGAAGAAGATAAACTTTAAAAACAGAAGTTAAATAAATTTCTGTTTTTTGTTTAATAATTCTTAATAAAATAAACATCATTATTTTAAAAACTTTTTTTATAATCTTTTTATGAGCTGGTGATAGCTGATAAGAAAGGATTGTGATTAAGTGAGAAAACTATTAATTGCAAGTAGTGTTGTAGCAATTGGTGGGGCAGTTGCCATGCTAATAAGAAAACAAAGAAAACGGCATGAACTAGATGAAGTTGACGAAGAAAATAAGTCTTAATAATTATTAATAATTTATACATAGTTTCTTAAATTATTATTTGTATAATGGTATATATAAAGGAGATGATATATGTAGTTATAGAGAAATGAAATGAAGATACATAAAGCTAAAAACTTACTTATATATAAAAATATCGCGAGGAGGTGATAGATGAAGTATAATGAAATAATATTAATTTTTACAATAATTTAACGACTTACTTTATTATATATTAAACTTATTATTGGGAGATGATATGAGAGAATAAAATATTATATTATGAATTGATTAAAATCAATATCTTTGGTTGTAGAGACTCCATTATCTACTCAAAAATAAATAAAAAACGCAGAAAGAATCTGTGTTTTTTATTTAACTATGATTATGATATAATTTGGTAAATGAAGGTATGTTAATGAAAAAAGTATTGATGATTATTTTAATTAATTTTGTTTTTGTCGGTTGTACAATTCCTATCAATCAAAGTGAACCTCCATTAGTAACAATGATTGTTAAGGAAAATAATGTAACTAGTTCAAGTATTGCTATTTTATTAACCAATCATTCCGATAGTAACATTAGTCATGGAGTTGGTTTTGGTATTCAGTATTATAGTAATGGCTTTTGGTTTAATGTTGATACCTTGGATGGTGAAGAACCTAGCTTTATTTTAAAAGCTCTTGTATTAGAAGCTAATCAGACTGTTGAAATAGAATACAATTGGCAATATATCTATGGTGATTTATCACCAGGGACTTATCGCTTTTATAAGATTATTAATAATCAACAAATATCTGCTGAATTTACAATTAATTAAGAAATTCCTTTTGGAGTTTCTTATTTTTTAAACTTTAATAAGATTGCTAAGCATCCATATTTTATTTCGTCTTCTTTTGTATAGTATTGGTACATATCTATAACATCTTGTTCTATATTATCAGTAAGATCATTATTTGGTTCTTTAATTAGATTAATAAAAGCTTCTTGAAAACTGTTAAATTCTAAAAGTTTTGTAATTTTCATTGAAATCTGTTCTTTTAAATTATCTAAGTTTTTAAAAATTATAATATCACCTACTTTTAGTTCTTGCCTTTTTTCGTCATTTAATCGATATTCAATCATTTTTCTACCGTTCTGCATATTTTTAAATGATTCTGGAGCTAATTTCATTGTATGTTCCATATTATTGCTCTTTTCTCAAGATTTCATCTAATTCTTTGCCTTTTGCTAATTCATCAATTAATTTATCTAAGTAGCGAATATTCTGATAGGTTTTATCTTTGATTTCTTCAACTTTACAACCACATATAGTTCCTTTAATTAATGAAGAGTTAGGATTAATCTGTGGTGCCCTTTTAAAAAAATCTTCTAAAGTAGTTTCTTGAACAATGCTTTCCTGTAAGCTTTCTTCATCATAACCAGTTAACCAAAAGATGATTTGATCTACTTCTTTTTTAGTTCTTTCTTTTTTCTCAGCTTTTGCAATATACATTGGATATATTTTAGCAAATGGATAAGTAAATAGTTTTTGATTTGACATTTTTTAATCTCCTTTATTCAACTAAATTCATTATATCATATTGGATATTTGAAATTTTTTTTTAAATAGTGATATAATGAAGGTCTAAGAGGTGTTTTTACTTATGAAAATAGGCATTCCAAGAGCTTTTTTATATTATCGCTATCGTTATTTATGGGAGACTTTTTTCAAAGAATTAGGTTGTGAAGTTATCGTTAGTCCAGATACTAATAAAAGTATCTTAAAAACAGGCTTAAATGTTTCAATTGATGAAAGTTGTTTATCATCAAAAATATATTTAGGACATGTTGAATATTTAATTGATAAATGCGATTTTGTTTTTATCCCAAGGGTTTCTACTTTTGGTAAAAGACAAATTGTTTGTTCTAAGTTTCAATCAACTTACGATGTCGTAAATAATATTTTTCGTGATCAAGATATTAAAATTCTTGATTTTAATCTAGATAAAAAGAAAAAGGAAACTGAATTTAAAGCTTTTATGCAAGTTGGTAAACAATTGAAAAAACGCAAAATGACCGTGCTAAGAGCCTATTGGATGGCTAAGCAGGCAGAAAAATTAAAGCATGAAGAAGCTTTAGAAAAGCAAAATGAATTATTAAAATCTAATGATATTAAAATCTTAGTTGTTGCTCATAGCTATAATATCTATGATAAATATATTGGGGAACCAATCATTGAATTCTTAAAAGAACTCGGTGCCATTCCAATTATTGCTGAAGTTGTTGATCGTGAAAAGGCTCTCGAAAGAGCTAAAGAAATAACACCAACTTTGCAATTTGATTATAATAAAGAATTAGTTGGAGCAGTGGCCATTTATAAAGATCAAGTTGATGGGATTATTCTAATGTCTTCTTTTCCTTGTGGTCCGGATTCTCTAGTTAATGAAATGATTATCCGTAAAAATAAAGATATTCCGATTGTTAATTTAACTTTAGATGAACAATCAGGAACTGCTGGTAGAGAAACTAGAATTGAGAGTTTTATTGATATTATCAAGCTTAAAAAGGAGAATGAAGTATGTCCAAAGCAAAAAAAGAAAAACTAGTTGTTAGTATGTGGCAATTTGGTAACTATATTGTTCCCTTTAGCTATTTTATTAAAAATGTTTTTGATGCTGAATTTTTAATGCCACCAAGAATTACTAAAAAAACTCTTAAATTAGGGGCATTGCATTCTCCTGATGCCATATGCTCTCCGTTTAAATTTCAACTAGGTAATTATATCGAAGCTTTAGATAATGGTGCTAATGCTTTAGTTCAAGTTGGTGGTCCGTGTCGTTTAACCTACTATGGTGAAGCACAAGAGCAGATTCTAAAAGATTTAGGCTATGATTTTAAATTTTTTAATTTAGCAGATGTTAATATCTATGAACCAATGTCAGTTTGGAATCGTTTAAAAGATATTAACAAAGATTTATCTTTAAAAACCGTTACTAAAACTTTGCTAATTGCTATCGAGATGGTTAAACAAATGGATTATTTGGAAGGTTTCATCCGCGAGAATGTTGGTTTTGAAGTTATTCCAGGAACTTTCGAACTACATTATGATGAATATTTAAAAGAAATTAGTGATGTTACATCTATTAAAGAACTTAAAAAAATTTATAATTATTATGTTCAATTCTTTAAAAGAGTTAAGATTAATAAACCTAAAGATGTTTTAAAAGTTGGTATTGTGGGTGAATACTATACCATTATGGAGCCATTTTCCAATCATTTTTTAGAAAAAGAACTTGCTAAAAGGAATATTATGATTAAAAGAACGATGAATGTTTCAAGTACAGTCTTTCAAAGACAAGTTCCAAAATTATTAAAAAAAGATTTGAAATATGTTAAATATGATATCGGAGCAACTGGTGTTTATACAATTAATGCCGCTTTAGAAATGATTAAAGATAAATATGATGGAATTATTCATGTTAAGTCTTTTGGTTGTACTCCAGAAATTGATAGTATGTCTATTTTACAAAGAATTAGCTCTGATCACGACATTCCAATTCTTTATTTAAGCTTCGATACTCAAACTAGTGAAACCGGGTTTGAAACCAGATTAGAAGCCTTCCACGATATGATTTTAATGCAACAAGAGCCAAAAAAAGAAATTAAAATCAAAAAGAAAAAAGCTAGTAAAAAATAGTCCTTATTTAAAGGACTTTCTATATTCTATGACTATTATTATGGTATAATTAAAGTCAGTTGCTATAATACTAGCGCACTTAAAAACGAGGTAATAGAAGTATGAAGTTATTAAATTTAGGAATTGATGTTGGTTCAACAACTGTCAAAATAGTTATCTTAGATGAAAAATCAAAACTAGTTTTTGCCAAATATGAAAGACATTTTTCTGATACTTTAAAAACAATTAAAAATCTTGTTAAAGAAATATTAGAAACTTATCCAGGCGCTAATTTTAGAGTTACTTTTACTGGATCTGGAGCTTTAGATTTAGCTGGTTTCATTGACTTACCATTTGTTCAAGAAGTTATTGCTTGTAAAACGGCAGTTACTAATTATGATAAAGATATTGATGTTGCCATCGAATTAGGCGGTGAAGATGCTAAGATCATTTATTTTGGTAATAGCATTGAGCAAAGAATGAACGGAAGCTGTGCTGGTGGAACTGGTGCTTTCTTAGACCAAATGGCGACTTTACTTAATACTGATACTAATGGATTAAATGAATTAGCAAAAAAGGGCGAAACTATTTATCCTATTGCATCAAGATGTGGTGTTTTCGCAAAAACTGATGTCCAACCGCTTTTAAATGAAGGAGCTAAACCAGAAGATATTGCTCTTTCTATTTTACAAGCCGTCGTTAATCAAACGATTTCTGGTCTTGCTTGTGGAAAACCAATCAGAGGCAAAGTTATGTTCTTAGGTGGTCCTTTGAATTATTTATCAGAACTACGAAATAGGTTTATTAAAACCTTAAATTTAAGTGATGAGACAACTTCAATCCCTGAAGATGCCCATTTATTCGTTTGTACAGGAGCTATTTATGAAAATATTGATGGTAAAACTATTACTCATAATGAATTAGAAAAGAAAATAAATAATTTATCTAAATTTACTGTTGAAGATAGTTCGGTTTTAACTGCACTTTTTAAAAATAAAAAAGAATATGATGAATTTACTAAAAGACACAATAAGAATAATGTCACTTATAACAATCTTAAAGATTACTCTGGTGATGCTTTTTTAGGTATTGATGCTGGTAGTACTACTTGTAAATTAATTTTAATTGATAAAAATGGTAACCTTCTTCATACGGCTTATCAAAATAACATGGGAAAACCCATTGATTCAATTAAAGAAATGCTTATCAAATTATATGAAGAGAAACCTGAGGATGTTATTATTAGAATGTCTGGTTCAACTGGTTATGGAGAGCACTTAATTAAAACTGCTTTTAATTTAGATGAATCAGAAATTGAAACGATGGCTCATTACCGAGCTGCAAGCGCATTTGCTCCTATTGTTGATAGTATTATTGATATTGGCGGGCAAGATATGAAATATATTCGTGTAAAAAACGGGACCGTTAATACAATTATGCTAAATGAAGCTTGTTCATCTGGATGTGGCTCATTCATTGAAACTCTCGTTAAAAGTTTAAATATGCAAATAGATGATTTTGCTAAACTTGCTATTAAATCTAAAAAACCAGTTGATCTTGGTAGTAGATGTACAGTTTTTATGAACTCAAAAATCAAACAAACACAAAAAGAAGGCCGTAGCCTAGAAGATATCTTTGCAGGTCTTTCTTATTCAATAGTTAAAAATGCTTTACTTAAAGTAATGAAGATTCGGGATTTTGAAGAGCTTGGTGAAACGATTTTAGTTCAAGGTGGCACCTTCTATAACGATGCAATACTTCGAGCTTTTGAAATTGTTACTGAAAAAGAAGTCATTAAAACTAATATTGCAGGAATGATGGGTGCTTATGGAATGGCATTACTATCTAAGGATAAATATTTAAATAGTAATGATAAAAATTATTCTAGTACCATTATTAAAATGGATGAAGTAACAAACCTTGAAGTAAAAACTAATCATGCAAGATGTAAATTATGTGAAAATAATTGTGGTTTAACCATTAACTTCTTTAGAGATAAACGATTCGTTTCTGGCAACCGATGCGAAAGAGGTAGTGGTGAATCATTTTCAGCTCAAACACTTCCTAATATGTATAAGTATAAATATGACAAATTATTTAATCGCCATTCTTTAGCTTTAGAAGATGCCCCAAAAGGTGAAATTGGAATCCCAAGAGCTTTAAATATGTATGAAGATTATCCATTTTGGCATACCCTATTTACTGAACTAGGATTTCGAGTTGTTTTATCTGATAAAAGCACTCGAAAGTTGTATGAATCAGGAATGGATAGTATGCCATCTGAATCGGTTTGCTTTCCCGCTAAATTAGTTCATGGGCATATTATGAATTTAATTGAAAAAGAAGTTAAAACTATCTTTTATCCTTGTATTGTCTTTAATGAAAAAGAATATGATAAAGCTGATAATTCTTATAATTGTCCAATCGTTACATCATATCCAGAAGCTATCAAATTAAATGTTGAAGAAATTAAAGAAAAAAACATTAAATTTATGAACCCCTTTTTACCTATAGAAGCTGATAAATTATTAAAAAGATTGTCTGAACTTAGTGAATTTAAAGAATATAACCTAACGAAAAAGGAATTAAAAAGAGCAATTAAACTAGCCCATGAAACAAGAAAGTTAGTTCAAGATGATATTGCAACTAAAGGAGATGAAGTTCTACAAGAAATAATCGACAAAAATGAAAAAGCAATTGTTTTAGTTGGACGTCCATATCACTTAGATCATGGGATTAACCATGGTATTGATACTATGATTAATCATTTAGGATACGCGGTTTTAATTGAAGAAGCATTTTGTTTTAAAAATGATATTGAAGAAAACTTAAGAATTGTTGACCAATGGACTTATCACTCTAGGTTATATCGCGTTGCCAATGAAGTAGCTAAAACTAATAATATTGAATTAATTCAATTAAATTCTTTTGGTTGTGGTCTAGATGCAATTGTTAACGAACAAGTTGAAGAAATCTTAAAATTAAATAATAAATTATATACTTCAATCAAGATTGATGAAATTAGTTCTTTAGGAGCTGCTAGAATTAGAGTTCGCTCATTACTTGCAGCAATGAAAGAAAGAACTACTGAATCAACATTTAAAGGTTATTCTTATCAAAAACTTCCTTTTACCCAAGAGATGAAAGAAAGACATACCCTACTTGCACCTGATTTATCGCCATACCATTTTCCTCTTTTAGGAGCAGCTCTTAAGGGTTCTGGCTATAATGTGGCCTATCTTCAAGAATGTAATGAACATATGGTTGAAGAAGGCTTAAAGTATGTTAACAATGATGCTTGTTATCCAGCCCTAATTGTTATCGGGCAATTAATATCAGCTTTAAAATCCGGAGAATATGATCTTAATAGCACCTCAGTAATTATTTCTCAAACTGGTGGTGGTTGCCGAGCAACTAACTATATTGGACTATTAAGAAAAGCAATGGTTGACGCTGGTTTTGGCAATGTTCCAATTGTATCTTTTAATGCTTCTGGCTTAGAAAAAGGCTCTGGCTTTAAATTTACCTTACCAATGATTAACCGATTAGTTCAATCAGTTGTTTATGGTGATTTATTAATTAAATTATTTAATGCGACAGTTTCATACGAAAAAGAAAAAGGGCTTGCTAAAAAAGCTTATGATAAATGGATGGATATCTGTGTGAAATCGCTTAATAATGCTAAGTTTAAAGAATATAAAGATAACATCAGAAATATCATTAATGAATTTAATAATATTGAAGTTAACTTGAAAGATATTCCAAAAGTAGCAGTTGTTGGTGAAATATTAATTAAATATCACAGCTTCGGTAATAATAATTTAGTAGAGCAATTACAAAAAGAAGGAACTGAAGTCTTTCTTGCTGAGTTTATGGGATTTGTAAAATACCATTGCTATAACGCAATTATTAGAGAAAAACTACTTAAAACCTCTAAAAAAGTTGCTTATATAAATCGTAAAGTTCTTGATATTATTAATTGGTATGAAAAACCAGTTAAAAAAGGTTTAGAAAATACCAGATTCATGCCATTAACAGATATTCATTCTTTAGCTAAAAATGTTGAAACTGTTTTATCAACAGGGAACCAAACTGGTGAAGGATGGTTCTTAACTGGTGAAATTCTTGAATTAGTTAGTAAAGGTGTTAATAATGTTGTTTGCGTTCAGCCTTTTGCATGCTTACCTAATCATGTCGTTGGTAAAGCTGTTATTAAAAGAATTAAAGAAATTCATGAAAATGCTAATATCATTGCTATTGATTATGATCCTGGAGCATCTCACTCAAACCAAATTAACCGTATTAAATTAATGTTATCAATTGCTAAGAATCAAAAACCTAAATAAGCCGCTAAGGCTTTTTTATATTAGTATCTTTTTTTAGTGTTTATTTGTATAATTATCTTAGGAGATGGTGCTTAATGATTTTATTATTAACTCCGATTATTATTATTGCCTTAGGTTTAATAATCTTTAACTTAATTAACTTAAAAAATAAAAAGGATACAAAATATCTAAATAAACCTCTATGGACATTAATTATAATCATTGGTAACATTGTTGGCAATATTATTTATTTAGCATTAGAAAGTGAGAAAAATGATGATAGCGATTAAATTAGAAAACCTAACTAAAGTTTATGATAATAAAAAAGTTGTAGATAATCTTTCATTTGAAATACCAGAGAATTCAATATGTGGTTTTTTAGGTCCTAATGGTGCTGGTAAAACAACTACCTTTAAATTAATTACTAACTTAATTAATAAAGACTCAGGGAAAATTGAAGTTTTTGGCAAAGAAATAACTGATAGTACTCAAATTGAAGAAATTAGATTCTTACAAGATGTCCCAGAATTCTATGATTACATGAATGCTTATGAATATTTAGAATTTATTTGTAAACTTAATAATTTATCAGATATTGCTCAAAAAATAAGAGAGACAATTGAACTAGTTGGCTTAGCAGATGCTAAAAAGAAAAAAATCGGTAAATATTCAAGAGGAATGAAACAAAGATTAGGTATAGCTGGTTCAATAATACCCGGACCTAAGATTCTTTTATTAGACGAACCCATTTCAGCTCTTGATCCATTAGGAAGAAAAGATATCTTTGATTTACTTAATAAATTAAAAGGTAAAATGACAATCATTTTTTCCTCTCATATTATTGACGATATTGAAAGAATTAGTGATCGAATTATTATTATTAATCACGGTAAAATGGTTCTAGATGATAAAACTAGTGCTTTAAAAGAAAGTCATTTGACCGATATTATTGAAGTATCATTTAAAAATAATAAAGATTTAAATAGCTTTAAAAAAATATTTAAAAAGGCTGATGCTGAAATCGAAACTTTTGAAACTACGCTCAGAATTAAATCTACAGATAAGGATATTCAAGAAAATATTTTTAAGGTATTAACTTCTGAGAAAATAAGCATTCTATCACTCAATATAGTTGCTCCAAGTTTAGAGGATATCTTTGTCAGTGAGGTGTCAAAATGAAACAATTATTTATTTTAATGCGTAAAGATTTTATGGAATTATATAGAACAAAGAAGATTCTTATTATTGCGTGTGTTTTTATTATATTTGCTTTAGCAAGTCCCCTTCTTGCATATATTATGCCTGATTTATTTGTATCAATTGGTGATACAGTTATTGAGCTTCCAGATGCTACTATTTATGATAGTTATGAAGTATTAGTTCAAAATATTAATCAAATCTTTACTTTAGCGATTATTATTGCCTTTGGTGGGCTAATTGCTTCTGAAAAGAAAAAAGGTTTATATAATATTCTTATCAATAATGGAGTTAAGAGATGGAATTTTATTACTTCTAAGCTTAAAACTCAAGTCTCGGTTGTAACAGCGATATTTATTATATCTATGTTATTATTTAGTTTATATAATTATGTTTTATTTGATAGTTTCTTTGTAACTAATTCATTAATGTCGTTCTTCGCATTATATGTATATCTATTATTTGTTATTATGTTAGCTAATTTCTTCAGTATCTTATTCAAATCTAGTTTAACAAGTATCTTCTTAGCTTTCGCTACTATCATGTTAATTGCTTTATTTGAATTAGTTAGTTTTGGTAGATATTTACCAAATCACTTGCTTAACCTATCATTAGGTATAATTAACGATCCAAGTAATTTTAGCTACTTCTGGATTACTGTTGGAACAACATTTATAATCATCTTTGTCCTATATTTTTTAACAATTAAATTATGTAGAAATAAAGATTAAAAACAATTCATTAGAATTGTTTTTTTATTTAACTTTTTTCTTCCTTGTAATATAATTAAATTAGAAAGAGAGAATTAATAATGAATTTAAAAGGATCAAAAACTGAAGCAAATTTAATGGCTGCCTTCGCGGGTGAAAGCCAAGCAAGGAATAAATATACTTATTACGCTAGTAAAGCTAAAAAGGAAGGTTATGAGCAAATTGCCGCTTTATTTGAAGCAACTGCTAATAATGAGAAAGAACATGCTAAAATATGGTTCAAAGAATTACATGGTGGAGAGATTCCATCTACTACTGATAATTTAAAAGATGCAGCTAATGGTGAAAACTATGAATGGACTAATATGTACACAGAATTTGCTAAAGTAGCTAAAGAAGAAGGTTTTAGTCGGATTGCAGATTTATTTGAAGGTGTTGCTATAATCGAAAAGACTCACGAAGAAAGATATTTAAAATTACTTGCGAATATTGATCAAGAAAAGGTATTTAAAAAAGATGAAAGAACGGTTTGGGAATGCCGTAATTGTGGTCATTTAGAAAACAACGATAAAGCTCCTTTAATTTGTCCTGTATGTAATCACCCACAATCATTCTTTGAAATAAGAGTTGAAAATTACTAATTAAAAAAGAAGGTTATTCCTTCTTTTTATATGACCATTAATAATAAAGCAAAAAAGATAGCTAAATAGATAATAAGTGCTAAAGTACTTGTTCCACCAATGCTTCTAACCATAGTTTTTAAAGTCTCTTCATCAGCTGTTGGGTATCGATGTCTAATGCTATCAATCTTTCGCTCAATGTGGTGCAGATAAAGTGGTGTTGCTATGAATAAATATAGAATTGAAATAATTATCGATATATAAGGTGGAATCTCAAAATAAGCTAAGATTTGTCCAAGTAACATCAAACAACAAATTATGATAAAACCATATAAATACATTTTCCGATAAAAGAACCAAACCGGTCCAAAAAATAACCCTAACCAAAGTGGTGCTCGATTTTTTGTCATAATCAGTTCATAATTTTTACCAATAAATTCTTTTGTTAATATTTCATTTAATTCAACATCAGGAACTTTTTCAGTTCTTTTTGATTTTGGTTTAGTCATTTTCATTAGCTCCTTTTGGACTTCTTTATCATATCATAAAAGTCTAGCGCAAGAAATATTTCATTGCATATAACTATAGGTAGAAAGGATTTGTTGTTATGTTTATGCCAGCATTATCTGCACTTCTTGTTTCAATTGATGCTTTTTTTATTGGGCTTTCACTCGGATTGCAAAAAAACTGTAAATTCTTATATCTCTTTATAATTAATATATTTCTATTTGGACTTTGTATGATTGGTTTTTTTATTGCAGAGCAAATTTATGAACTGATTCCCTTTGATTCTGATTTAATTATTGGTTTTGCTTTTATTACTATTGGTAGTTGGTATATTATCCATTATTTAATATCTAAGCGTAAGAAAAAGGATAAAGGAGAAAAGGCCAATATTTACACAATTATTTTAATTGGTTTTGTTATGAGTGTTGAAGCAATGCTTATAACAATGGGGATTACTTTTATTTTTTTACCAAATTCAAACTGGATAATCCCTGTGACCGTTGCTCTTGCACATCTTGGCTACTCTGCAATATCATTTTATTTAGCTAGAACTAATTATGTAAGAAAGGTTCCTTTTAGTCTCAGTATTATAATTTCTGGTTTAGCACTTATTATTTATGGTTTAATGGCCCTTTTTATTGAATTTAATATATAACCATTTGTTGTTGTTTACATAAAATATTAATGAAATTTGGAGCGTGAAAATATGCCTTTAGTTATTTTTGAAGCCATTTTAATTACCTCAACTCTATCAATTGACGCGTTTGTGGCTAGTTTTGCTTATGGTAGCAACAAAATAAGAATTCCGTTTTTACAAATAAATATCATTAATATTATTTGTAGTTTAGTTCTAGTTTTTTCACTTTTAGTTGGAAATATAATCAGAGATATTGTTCCTCTTTGGTTAACAACTTGGTTAAGTTTTACTATTTTGTTTTCAATTGGGTTAATAAAGTTAATCAGTGGCATTACTTCTAAAAACGATTATGCTTTAATTAATAAAAAGATCATGTCTATTTCACCAATGGAAGCCACTATTTTAGCCTTTGCATTATCTTTAGATGGATTTGCTATTGGTTTTGGAATTGCTTTAGTAAATACTAATATTTTAACGATTTTAATTACTTCATTAATCATTGGTTTTATTGCTATTTTATTAGGATGTTATTTAGGAAATAAAATTGCTAAGAATTTAAAATCTAATTTATCTTGGTTAAGTGGTTTATTATTAATCGGATTAGCTTTTTTAAGCCTTTGATTAAGCTATTAAAAGATTCATTTTCAGTGAATCTTTTAAATAATATCTTTATAAAGCATGATATAATATTCTTATATTTAACAGGAGGTAACAATGTTAGAAATTAAAAATATTTCAAAAAGTTATGGTAAATTGAAAGCTGTTGATAATTTATCATTCACAGTTAATGAAGGAGAAATTTTTGGACTGTTAGGTGTTAATGGAGCAGGTAAAACAACAACTTTCAGGTTAATTAACAGACTAATTACTCAAGATGGAGGAACTATCCTTTTAGATGGTGAACCAATTACATACGATGTAACAGACAAAATTGGTTTTGTGCCAGAAGAAAGAAGTTTACTACCTAAGCTAACTGTTTTTGAACAAGCAATATACTACGGTGTCTTAAAAGGGATGAAAGAAAAGGAAATTGAAAAACAGTTAGACCATTGGTTAGATCGCTTTGAAATTCCTGATTATAAAAATCGAAAAATTAAAGAATTGTCAAAAGGTAACCAACAAAAAATTCAATTAATTGTTGCAGTTTTACATAATCCTAAACTGCTCATTTTAGATGAACCATTTTCTGGATTGGACCCAATTAACACTGAATTATTTACAAACGTTATCAGAGAACTAAGCAGTATAGGAACAGCAATTATTTTTTCTTCTCATCGTATGGAACATGTTGAAGAATTTTGTCAAAAATTAGTAATTCTTTTAAAAGGTAAAGCAGTTCTTGAAGGTGACTTAAAAGATATTAAAGAAAAATATCGAAAAAAGAATATTATTATTCAAGGTGATGTTGATCTTAAGGAGCTTAAAAAAATTGATGGTGTTATTGAAATTAATGAAACAGATAAAATAGAAGTTAAGATTAAAGATAATGATACTGTAGATAAAGTATTTAAATATGTTTCGAAATGCTCTAATATTACTAAGTTTGCTGTTGAAGAACCATCATTAAACGAAATCTTTGTCTCTAAAGTAGGTGAATCATATGAAGAATAAATTTTGGTTTTTAACTAAATTGAGCTTTAAGAAAAAAGTTGCTACTAAATGGTTTGCTGGGGCTCAAATACTGATGCTAATTGTCATTGTTGGTTTAATGAATTTAAATAGCATTATTGCCTTTTTTGGTGGTGATTTTAGTGATGAAACAACTATTTTTGTTGTAGATAATACGGATAGTACTTTTGCCTTATTTGAGCTTAATTTTGATACGCTTAATAATGGTATTTCAAGTATTCGGAATCTAGTTATTGAACAAACTGATAATTTAGATTTAGCTAAAGAAGAGATTTTAAATAGTAATAATTTAATTATTCAGATTAATGCAAATGAAGATAATTTTATTAAAGCTTATATTATTTCAGATGGCCAAGTTGATGCAATTACACTTCAATTAATTACCAGTTCTTTGAATACCACTAAATCACAAATTGCTCTTCATCATATGGATATTTCACTTCAAGATTTAGAACTAATCTATTCAGAAGTGGAATTAACCCATATTTCACTTAATGAAGATGCTGATAGTGAAGATAACCGTGCGATGATTTTAAGCGTTGTTGCAACAATTGTTGGAATTCCTATTTTTATGATTTCAATTTATTTGATTTCAATGATTGGTGCTGAAATAAACGAAGAAAAATCAACTAGAAGTATGGAGATTATTGTTTCTAATGTTTCTGCTAAAGTTCATTTCTTCGCTAAGTTATTAGCTGTTAATGCTTTTGCTTTATTACAAAGTGGACTCTTAGTTCTCTATAGTGTTATTGCACTTTTAATCAGTCGCAGTGTGAGTGATACAGATATTACTGGCGGAGTTGGCAATGCCTTAAGCAAGATATGGGAAAGTCTTAGTGCTACTGGTTTTATATCACAATTATGGTATATCATCCCGTTAATCATTTTAATGTTAGTTTTAACTTTTCTCGCTTATTCTTTATTAGCTGGAATATTGGCTAGTATGACAACTAATATGGAAGATTTTCAACAATTACAAACACCAGTTATTATGATCAGTCTAGTGGGTTACTACTTTGCTTTAGCCGCTACGGCTTTTGATGGGGCTGTCTTTATTCAAGTTGCTTCGTATGTTCCATTAATTTCAGCGATTTTAGCCCCAGGTTTATTAGCTGCTGGTTATACAACAATTGTTGATTTTACAATCTCATTATTATTATTAGTTGGTCTATGTTTTATTTTAATTAAATTTGGCTTAAGAATTTATAAAGTTGGTATTTTAAATTATTCTTCTGATAAATTATGGACTAAAATATTTAAAGCTACAAAAGATGCTTCATAAGTGTTATAATTATCGAAGGAGATGATTTTATGCCAAAAACAGTAGAATCAGAAACGTATGAACTAGTCAAAGAGTTTGATAAAAAATATCCAGGTTCTTTAACTTGGTGGCGCTTAAAGAAACACTCACAATTAGTAGACCGATACTTACAAAAAGGTGAAAAAGTTATCTTTGCTATCGCTGGTCAATGGTGTGACGATGATGACCATGATGGTTGGCTTACAACTGGTGTTATGGCCTTAACAACTGAGAGAATTATTATTTCTCAAAATCGTTTTACACCAGGACACCGAGTTATCTCAATTGCGCCTAAATTCTTTAACGATGTTAAAGTAAGAGCTGGTGCAATCTGGGGAACCGTTACCATTGATACCGCTAAAGAAAAAGTATGGTTTCGCAAAGTGTCACGAAAAGCTTTATTTGAAGTAAAAAATACCATTTCTAAATATATGCTTGAATATAAAATTCAAGTTATGCGTCCTAAAGATGCTGACTTTGTTGGTGATCATACTAAAGAAGGATATGAAAATAAATAAATCAACCAAATGGTTGATTTTTTAATTAGATCCAGTTAACTTAATCCGAACAATTTCTGATATTGTTCCCATTCTAATTGGAGGTCCCCAAAAGCTGACTCCAGATGTGACCACAATATTGGTATTATTAATTTGTTTGTGTCCGTAACCAACAATAAACAATAAATTAGTAATAATGCTTCCGGGAAAAACTTGACCATTATGTGAATGTCCGGCAATAAATAAATCAATTCCATAATCAACAGCATCTTGAATTCCAAACGGTTGATGATCAATTAAAAAAATCGGTTTTGTTCTATCAACATTTTCCATTAGCTCAGAAAGAGGTTTACGAACAAAATCATCTGCTCTAATAATTGGCGTTAAATCATTACGACCAATGATGGTTATACCATTCACCTCAGCAATATCATCCTCTAACAAAGTAATATTACTTGCTAAAAGAAATTCTCTGATTTGTGACTCATAGCCCATCATATCATGATTACCTAAAGTTGCAAAGACCCCATAAGTTGCATTAATATTTCTTAATTCATTAATTATCTTATCAATATCACTAACATGATAGAATGAACCATCAAAAATATCTCCCGGTATTATAACTAAGTCTGGAGTTAGCTCATTAGTCTTTCTAACTATTCGTTCGATTCTTTCATAACCAATTCTGAAGCCTAAATGAATATCAGAAAAGACAACAATATTTAAATCAGGTATTTCATGATTAATTTCCAGGTGATATGTTGTAATTCGAATATAATTAGCATTAATAACTGCCATTATAACTAAAATAACAGATAAGATTACCTTACTAATATCAAGAAGTTTATGCATTTCTTTTTTGATTGGTGTTAGTTTTATTAAGGCCATAATCCCAGAGAGAATAATGAAATAAAACATGATGGCCATCCAATAGGAACTCATTAAGTTAATCCATCTAATTGGTGAAAACATTGATAAAAGTAAAACTACTTGAATTAATATATAAATAAACCAATATTTCTTTATATTAATAGTTTTAAAATGATTGATTAAACTTAAAAGACTCTTACCACTTACATAAACTAAAAGTGCTAAAATTAAGAAAAATGTTAGCATGACTACAAGTACTAACATTTTATTAATCTCTAACTGACTCTATTGCATCTTTGATAATATCAATTGATGTTTGTAATTGTCTTGTTTCTTTCTCGTTTAAATTAACATATATTTTTTGCTTAACGCCTTCTTTATTAATAATTGCTGGTAATCCAACATAGACTTCATTTGTTTCATCGTATACTGAAACTGTTAAAATCGTGTTTTCATCCCCTAAAATCGCATTTGTTGTATAGACCATGGCTACACCAATACCATAATAGGTAGCACCTTTTCTTTCAATAATTTCATAGGCTGCTTTTCGAACTTGATGACAAATTGAACTATAATCTTCCTCACTAATAAAGTCTGATATTTTTTCACCACCAATATTTGCTGATGAATATGTAACGAATGCTGAATCACCATGTTCTCCCATAACATATGCAGAAACATCTTTTGGATTTATATTAATACGCGAACCAATAATTTGTCTTAATCTGGCTGTATCAAGAGTAGTTCCGGTTCCCATAACTTGATTTGATGGTAATCCAGAATATTTATAAGTTAAATATGACATTACATCAACTGGATTTGTCGCAACTAAGAAAACCCCGTTGAAGCCACTTTCCATTACTTTACCAACAATTTCTTTAAAAATTGCTGCATTTCTCACATTTAAATCCATTCTAGTTTCGCCAGGTTCTTGGTTAACTCCTGCTGCAATCATCACAACTTTTGCATCACGACAATCATTATAATCTCCACAATGAATATCTATTTTTGTAGGAGCAAATGCCAAACAATGCTGAAGATCCATTACTTCACCTTCAACTCTTTTCATATCTAAATCAATTAAGACCATTTCGTTTACAAAGGTCCTCTGGTTTAGTAAAGCATAGGCATAAGCCATTCCAACATTTCCACAGCCAATTATAACTACTTTATTTTTCATTTATTAAATTCCTCTTTCTATTATATCTTCATTATAAAAGAAATCACCTTTTATTTCAAATAAAAACCCCTTCAAGGGGTTTTATAGCTTAATTTGTTTTTTTCTTTGGTGCAGCCTTTTTGTTGGTAGGTTTTTTTCTAGTATTGGTTTTTCGTTTCGGTGTCGTTTTTCCTTTAGTTGTTTTTGTCGCTGTTTTTTTCTTTGGTGCAGCTTTTTTAGTGGCTGGTTTTTTAGTTACCACTTTTTCTTTAACTTCTGGTTTAGTAATTTTAACAACTTTCTTTTTCTTCGTTGTATTAGTTTTTGTTTTTGGTATTTCAACTTCTTTTTCTTTGGTTGCTTTTTTGATGCCAACAACCTTTTTCTTTGGTGCTGCCTTTTTAGCTACAACACCTTTTTTCTTCGGCATTTCAATAGGCAATTCTATTGTTTCTTCTGGTAATTCGACTGGTTTAATTGATTCAGTTGCCTTAATTACTTCTTCGTTCATTGCCTCAGATTCTTCTTTGCTTACTGGTTTCTTAATGTGACGATAAATTAGTAGTCCTGATAAGCTAAGAACAATAATACCTGCTATTTGTAAAATACCAAAAGTTTGATTAGTAATGGTTATTTCGTATACCCTAGTACTACCGTTTTCAGCAGTTACAATAATTCTAATAATACTACCATCTTGAAGATTTTCATTACCAGTGATAGCAATTGTTGCATTACGATGTTCTGGTATGGCTTCAATTTCTAATTCAGTAACTGATCTTCTAAGTGATATTGTATATTGTCTTACTCTTCGATTAAATCTTTCATTTAAACGATGTCTTTCAACATTAATTTCTTGTAAAAAATTGTTTTCTGATTTATGAGCAACAACTCGTCTAATGTTGATTGCATAAACACTTCTTTCACCTTCGTCATTCATTATTTTAACAAGAACAATATTGTCACCATAATCTAGGTTAACTCTTCTAGTTCCAAAATTTGGCATTAATGAATATCCTTCATTTTCTAATTCAACATTGATATCTAATACTCTCATATAACTAGGAACTTCAATATCATATTCAAAGGTTCCAGCCCGAAATCCAAAGTTAACTGGTGAGCCATTATTTAATAGTTCTATGTTTGACGCTGTAACTGTCGGTAATCTTGTTCCTTCTCTTCGAACATGTAAGATATAAACTCGATTAATATCAGTTGCTGATTTAACCACAATTGGTAAAACAAAATAGTTTTGATCTAAATCTAAACTGACATTACCAATACCTGTAATAGTTGCTTGAACATCTAATGGTGTTGCTTCAATATATATTTCTGTTGCATCAATTGGAATCTCAAGGTGATATCTTGATATATTTGGCATAAATCTAGCAATTGGATTACCATTAATCATAATATTTTCTAATCTATTATCAGATGATAGAATTCTAATTTCCTGAGTGGCACCCGTTATTTCTCTTGTCTGATTATTATTGGTGTTTGTTAATACAATATTGGTTATTTCAATTTCTTGAGCTCCTGCCATATTAGAACGAAATAAAACAATTCCAAATTCTTGTAAGCCATTGACCATTCTATTTTGTCTAACAGTAGCGCTGCCACTGCCATCATTATTAATATTAACTTCCCATAGCGCTTGATGATTAGAGCGAATACTACTTATCTCAACACCATCCGAAGTTACAATTTCAAATTCTATTTGATTAAAATTAAAGTTGCTTTCAACTGCAATTCGACAATCAAAAGTATCGTATTCTCCGAATACGGTTCCACCACATCTAATGGTGAAGCGATCACGCGCATCAACATTAAATGGCATTAATAATAAAATAATTAAGAATATACATTTTTTCATAGAACGCACCTAATAAGAATTATATCATAAAAAATAAGGTTTTATAACCTTATCTAAAGCGAAAAGTAAATTTTGTTTCTTCATCTAAAGAGTATAAAACTACCTCTTCATCAATTTGGATAAAAACTTCTCTTTTTGGATTTCTTTCTCTTTCACCAGAGTTATCTAAATGATATAAATCAGGTGTTATTAATCTAATATATCTTTCACCAATATTACCTACTTCAACAGTTAATTCACATACATCGTCGTTTTCCATAAAATTAATTATATCCGTTGCTACAACATTAAAGCGATTTCTTCGACTAAAAGAAGAATCATTACAAGCAATATATAACCTTCTAGTTTCATTTCTTGGTGATGCAATATACATCATCACACCACCGATAATTAATATTATTAAAATCGGTATAAAAAACTGCATAAAACTTTTCATTCTTAATCACCCTTTATTTTGTTCATTATATCATAGAAAACATGCCTTTTCATTAGTTTATGTTATCAATTATTAATTTTAAGATAGTTTTTTTATCATTATTAGTCAGTGAAAAGCCAGCAGCATTTTTATGACCGCCTCCACCATACTTTTTAGCAATCACACCAACATCTATTTCGCCTTCACTTCTAAGACTAACTCTATTTTCCAACAGATTTACAATCATCGCAAAATCAATTTCTTGGTTTTGACATAAGTAATTACCGATATTGCTTGAATGGCGATCACAAAAGACAACTCCTGCGATTAAATCCTCAAACATTATTTTTATAACAGATTGATTACAAACCTGTTTTAATTCATTAATCTCTTTTTCTCTTAAATTAATTAGAAACTGATGTTCTTGGCTATATTCAAAGCTTTCTAATATTGGCAAATTTGTTACAAAATAATTAATAAATTCAGTTGTTCCAAGCATTGTAAATAAAGAAGTTAAATCATTAGCTCTTGTATTATTGGTTCGGTTCCAATCCCAAGTATCAAAACTTCTAATTAGTTCAACAAATTCAGTGGTTGCTTGGTTTGGTTTTAATAATTCTTCTTTAACTAAGTAATCATAGAATAATTCGGTTCCGGAAGTTAATCGATTATTAAGTGTTACTTCAACTGTTGCCCAGTCATATTTACTTACATACATATTTGATTTATGATGATCAAATAAAAGAATATTTTTATTTAACCCATTGATTTCATCGCCAATTTTATCCTCAAGCCCTAAATCACAAATATAAATTTGTTCATAATTACTATTTTTAATAAATTCTAACATTTCAGTTTGCTCTTTGATTTCAATTAAGCAATAATCAATCTTTTTAAAAGCTAAAAAACCTAAAACAACACTCCCCATACCATCAATGTCACTAATATGTGAGATAATTAATTTTTTTTCGTTATTAATGTGTTTTTCCACTATTTTCACATCCTTTTCTCCTAGTTTAATCATATCATACTATTTTACTAATATCATGAATTATGTTATAATTTTACTTAAGTTTTCGAGGTATTTTTATGAAGAATTTTAAGAAAATTGATTTGATTTTAATAAGCATATTATTTGCTTTTATAATTGGTTTTGTATTGTATTTACGTACTCAAGGTTTGGCTTTTGGTTCTAATGTTGATTGGTTTAGTCAACATGTGGCTATTCCAGATTATTTAAGAACTTTATTTTACGATGATGGACGTCTTTTACCACTTTTTTTACCACATCTTGGCTTAGGTCAAAATAGTTTTTATTTTGCTTATCATGGCTTACTTAGTCCTATTATTTTAATTTCATATTTATTACCATTTGTTGCAATGAGTACCTATATTCAAATTGCTACTGTTATATCAATGATGATTAGTACCGTCCTTTGTTATAAATGGATTAAAAATAATTTTAATAAAAAACACCAGATACATATTGCTTTTGCTTGTAGTATTGTTTTTGTTTTAGCTGGACCGCTTTTATACCATGCTCACAGACATATTATGTTTATGGTTTATATGCCTTTTCTAATGTGGTCTTTAATTGCAGTTGATGATTATTTCAAACATCAAAAAAGGGTTCCTTTAATTATTAGTACTTTTCTATTAATTATGACCAGTTACTATTTTAGTGTTGGTGGGATTCTCGTTGTTGGTTTGTATGCTTTGTATAAAACTTTACAAACGAAAAAATTAAGACTTGTTTCTTTTAAACCTTTAGCTAAAGTTATCTTTTTTGTTGGTGTCGGGGTTTTACTAGCTGGATTTTTCTTACTTCCAACTATCTATACTATTTTTAATGGACGCGCGAGTACAACAATTGGTGAAGCTAATCCACTAAGTTTATTAATTCCTTATCTAAGGTTTAATTCTACTTTTTACAATTCATACGCTTTAGGAATGACTTTCATTTATGTAATAGCTTTAGTTCATGCTTTTATGACTAAGAAAAAAGAAAATATTATGATTGCTGGAGTTTTAACATTATGTATGGTAATTCCTTTTATAAGTTTTATTTTAAATGGGTTTTTATATGTTGATGGTAAAAGTTTTATTCCTTTTATTCCATTAGCCATCTTGATGATTGGGTTATTAATCAATGATCTATTTAATAAAAAGGTTGAAATCAAAAAACTATTACTTTGGTTAATACCTGTTGTTATTATCTTTGTCATTAGTGCTCGCGATTATGATCAAAATATTATTTTATTTACAGATATTGTTTTATGTTTAAGCATCTTAATAGCTTTAACTCTTTGGAAAAAGCCAATTCTTATTTATCTACCAATTATTGTGATTGGGTTTTGGTCTTTCCATCGTGTTAATCTAATGGAATCTTATCCTACCCTCTCATTAATCAGAGAGGAAAACAATCCAGCTTACCGAGAATTGTTAAAGTCAGTTGGGGATAATTTTAGTCGAACTTCAATTCACCATAATAATATTTTAAACAAAGCTAATCGGGTTTTTCATTTTAATCAAAGATCTTCTTCTATATATGCCTCAATTTCTAATCAAAATTATTTAGAATTTGTACGAAATATTTTTCAAAATGAAGTAATTAACCGAGACTTTGCAACAATAACACAAACTTCAAACTTATTATTCAATATGTATGCGGGTACAAGATACTTAATTGCTGAAGAACCATTAATTGGTTATGAACTAGTAAAAACCATTGATGGTATTTCTTTATTTAGAAATGAAGATGTTTTACCCTTTGGTTATGCAACAAGTCGCTTAATGAGTTTAAGAGATTTTAATAACTTAAGCTATCCCCATAAATTAGAAGCTTTACTGAATTATACAATTGTTAATCGTGAGGTTGAATCTAACTTTGCTTCTAATTTTGTTAATATTAATAATCGATATACAATTACAAATTATGAAAACTTAAATTTTGAAGAAATTGATGGTATTTATCATATTACTGCTCGTGGGAATGCTACTTTAGAAATGCAATTAGATAGCATTAATGAAAATGATATTATTGTAGTTTCATTTGATATGCTAAGAGAAAGAGAAGGTTGGAGTTGTGCACAGTTAATTAGAATTAATGGAATTGCCAATGCTTTATCTTGTAGTGATTGGAAATATCATAATAATAATTTCACTTTTAATTATGTTTTAGCGAATCAAGGAATAACTGATACTTTAACATTTCAGTTTAACCGGGGTGAATTTGAATTAGGTAACTTTAGTATCTACAAAATCAATTATGAACATATTAGTGGGGTTCGAGATTATGTTGATGAATTTATTGTTAATACAGAATTATCAACAAATAACCGAATTGTTGGTAATATTGATGTTGAAGAAGATGGTTTCTTTAAGGTAAGTATTCCTTTTGAGAATAATGGCTTTACAATTAGATTAAACGGTCAAGAAGTAAGAATTCATCAAATTGATACTGCTTTTATTGGTTTCCCAATTACTGAAGGTAGTCATGAAATTGAAATTGAATTTATTCCACCAATGTTAACTACGGGTATTATTACTTCAATTATTGGTTTTATAATATTAATGTTAGTTGTTTTTTATAAAAAAATTCAAAAACCAATTGATTTTGTTTTAGACAAATCTAAAAAATTATTTATTATTATCTTTTTCTTCTTAAAAAATCTTATTTATAATAACCGTGGTGTTATTTATCTCTTCGCATCATTATTTATTTTAGATTTTGCTTTAAGAGGTTTCTATTTTGATACGGTTAATTACTTTGGTCTGTTTAGATTAGTACCTAATTTATTTAGTGCGGTATGGATTTTAGCGATTATCCTACTAGCGCAATCATTTACCAATAAAATTGGTAAAACCATCTACTTAATTTTTTATATTTTTTCTTTAGTTATGTTTACAGCTCATACCATCTACTTTGATTTATTTAGGCAATTCTTTGATTATAGCTCAATTGCTTTTGCAGGGGCTGGTATGGCTTACATTGGCGAACTTTGGTCAAGTGTTACCTGGTGGCTAATTCCAACAGCTATTATTAGTATTTTATTAACTGTTATTGGTTTAAAAACTTTAGTTAAACGCGAAAAGATATGTTTTGTTAGAGCTATTGCTATTCCAATTATCTTTGTCTTAACAATAACTTTTATGCCTTATCTTTTAGGCGCTCCAAGAGAAGATGCCAACTGGGATGATTGGCGTAATCCAAGAAATGTTTACGACGCTTTTAACGATAATAATAAGAGTATGATGATTGCTGGAATGTTCCAATTTAATTTTAGAAACTTTTATGTTAATTTTATCAGAGATAATATGTATGTTTCGGCTGAAGAAAGAGAACTATTAGATCAGGTATTTAATAACGCTCAGTTAGCAGAGCATAATAACTTTACGGGAATTTTTGAAGGTAAGAATTTAATTATTGTTAAATTAGAAAGCATTGAACATTTTCAAATTAACCGTAATGATATGCCAATTACCCATAATTTAATGCGTAATTCAATGAATTTTACTAATCATTTCTCATTCGCTTCTCAAAGAGGCGCAACTTTTAATTCAGAGTTTATGATTAATGTTGGATTCTCTAATCCATTTCATTATAATAAAAATGCTCCTGCATTTAGTCGTAACTACTATAGCCATTCGTTACCAAATATGTTAAGAAATCATTTTGGCATGACTGCTAATGCATTTCATATGAATACTGCTGAGTATTATTCTAGAGGATTAAATTACCGGACTTTTGGGTTCGATAATTATTTTAGTTTAAGAGATCAAGGTATCTATGAAAATAGCGAATATTTATTAGATCGTCAATTAATATTAAATGAAGAATTTAGAAATAATATTTTTCAGCAAAACTCTTACTCAATCATTATTACTTATACAGCTCATATGCCATTTAATACAAGACGAGGAACATGTCCAATGTTAACTGATCGAAGTGGTTTAACCGAAGAAGAATGTATGCGAATTCAAGCCGCGGAAACTGATAAATTTGTTGGTTTACTATTAGAGGGTTTAGAAGAACATGAAATGCTTGATAATACGGTTTTAGTATTTGTTACTGACCATTACTCATATGGTGTTCAAGATCGCAATATTTTAGCTAGACATGGTAAAGATATTAACACTCATTTATCTAATCATACCCCATTCTTTATTTGGCAAGATAATAATCATCGCCGAACTATTAGACATGTTACTTCACAAATTGATATCTTACCAACCATTTTAAATCTATTTGGGGTTCCATATTATCCAAATTTCTATTTAGGTTATGATGCACTCGATCCTTCATTTGATCCGGTTGTATTCTTCCCTGATGGTAGTTGGTGGAACGGCGAGACTTTTGTTGCTCGTGGTGAATTTCAATTTGGGCGTAATATGCGTGAAGAAGATATCCATGAAATGAATGCTAGAGTCAGAGAAAGAATGACCTTAAATGATGCGGTCTTAAAATCAGATATTTTTAGAAATTTAAGAACTAGCAATAGCTAGTTTTTTTCATGTAAAAAGAAGCTCTAAGCTTCTATAAAATAATGTAAAATATTAAGTAACTAATTAAGAGAATTGCTAAATTACTCATTAAATTAACCAAGCTATTATTGATATATGGATAACCTCTAATTAACTTGGCCTTCTTACGACAATGTTTAGACTCTTCAATAACTTTTTTACAAGCAATACAGCGATACTGAGCTTGAAAAATTAATCCTAGAACACTATCAACAAATGAACCAATAATACTTAAAATTATGATAATAATAAATGGAATGATATTCATTGTCTGAATAAAGTAAATACCACCAACTATGATTCCTCCAAAGGCAGACATAATAGTACCAAAGGTTGTTATTCCACCAGAGTCACCCTTCTCAACTTTTTCTAAAGTAAAGATATTAATTGGTTTCTTTTTTGATAGCGGGCCTAGTCCACTTGATAGCGTATCACCTAAGCTTGTTGCTAAAACAGCATAGTATGTAATATAAAATACTTCTATTTCAAATAAATAATAAACGGCAATACAAACAGCAGGGACAAAGATAGTTCCAATTAATTGGAAAGCAGTTCTAGTGTCATCCTTTTTAGTCTTTTTTACCTTATCTGAGATTAATACTAGAACACAGGTCATGAATAATGCTATAAAAGCAAAATATCCTCCATAATAGCCAACAGCTACACCAATGAACCATCCGAAAACAACGGCTGGTATTGTTAACTTACTTCTGTACAAACAATACAAAGCTAAACTTGAAGTTAATAAAATACTTATGTATAAACTCATCTAAATCACTCCTATTAAATATACAGTTAAAGCTACTCCCAATGGCACGTATAAATTATCTAACCCATCTTTTCCAATTAATTCAAGAATGGTTGCGACTCCAGCTACAAGCATTAATTTAATGATTGAATAATCAAGACTGAAGACAATATTGAAAGCAAGGATAACTACCAAACATGATAGACAAACGGTTAGAGTTCCCGCTAGGGTCTTATTGTTAGTAATCACAGGACTTTTGACGTAGCTTGCAACTAACGGAGCAAAGCCATCTCCAATTCCCATGCAAAATACTGCAATACCGTAAATATAAATAAATGACGGGTAAAAATAAGTAATAATTGCAAGAATTAAAACACTTAAAGGGTAATAAACAGTACCCATTGATTGCCGATTATCAAGCCACTTAAATAAGTTTTTTTGATATGCAATGAAATTAATTACAACAAAACTAAGAGGTGGTACAATAATATGAATTGTTGTCCCAAAGTAATGATAACTAATAACCCACACAAAAGCGATTGCAATATGCACAAATTTTCTCAAAATAATGAATCTTACCTTAAACATCTTATGCAATAGATAAGATGTCAAAAGAATTGATAGAATATAAGCGTAAGTTAAAATATAGCCTGTTATTATCATCAATATTACCTATAACGCCGGAGACGTTCCAACTCCAAATGGTAAACCAACAATATAGAAACCAACTAATAAAATAATCCAAATAATCATTGTATAAAAGGCATATGGTTTTAAGTATTTCATATTACCAAATAAAGTATCGTGATCATCTTTACTATAAATTTCCATGAAAGCGATATAAATAACAAAGTAAGCCATCATTGGTGTTAAAGCATAAGTGACACTTTCACCCGCCCTAAAAATTAAGACAGCAAAGCTAGCACTCATCCCAGCATTCATAAATGCCGGAACAACAGTACTACTTAAAATCGCCCATTTAGCAACACTACCTGGAATAAACAAAGTTCCGATTGCACTAACAAAAAAAACTAATAAGATTAATGGGATCCCTGTAAATCCAGAATCATAAACTAAATTGCCTAATGAAGCTACAATAAATGTTCCAATATTTGTTTCTCTAAAAATAAAGATTAACATTGATGCCATTAAAATTAGTAAAATAACTTTACCAACCCCATCTAATGAATGGGACAACGATGTACAAAAATCACGATGAGTTTTAATCGTCATTGTTACAACCCCATAAACAAAACCTAAAACAATAAATAAGAAAGTAACAATAAAGACAAAACCTTGATTAAAGTACGAATTAGCACCAAATAACATCTCAATGTAATACTCTTGAGATTGGTCTAATAAGTTTCCACTAAGTGGTAAACCAGGAATAATATTATAAACAATAATACTTACGTAAAGAAGACCAAAGATAACCGAGAAGATAATCCCTTTAACTTCTCTTCGGCTAATCCCTGTTTCTTCTTCATGAGTCTCATCCTCTTCGTCAAGTTCATAGCGCCCTAATCTTGGAGCAATATTCTTTTCTGTAATACTTGTAATTACTGCTGCTAAAGTAATAGCTGCCACAATCATAATTGCAAAATAAGCAAAGACACTAATAGTATAATTTGGTGAAATAAGTTGAGCACTTGATAAAGTGTGAGAAATTAAGCTAACATCAACTGAATTCATGATAATGTTAATACCAATACCACAAGCTAGTGATGCAAAGGCACAAATAATACCAACTTTCGGATTTCGTTTGCCATACTTAAATAATAAGGCGGCTAGTGGTATCATAATTACAAAACTTAGATCACCAATAATACTAGCTATAATACATATTAAAGATAGTGAAAAAGTAATTGTTCTACGACTAATCTTTTTTGTTAATAAGTAAAAGAAGGAATCTAAAAATCCTGTTTTATCCATAATTCCAATACCGATTAAACTTATTAATAGCATTGATAAAGGGGTAAAAGATACAAAATTAGAAACCGTATGACTAAAAATATATCTAATCCCTTGAATACTTAACATTGAATCAACTGAAACTAAGACAGCTGTGAAATTTCCCGCACTATTTACACGGTTATAAGTAGTGTTTACATCAAAAAAGCTTAAGATACCACTTAAAAGAATAGCTCCAAAAATGAGAATCATAAAGGTCATAATTGGATGTAAGACAATTTTTGTTTTCAGTCTTCTGATCCTTTTCACTTTTCCACCTTCTTTAATTTTTTTTCAAATTCTAATCGATCCATCATGATTTCACGATTACAATTAATACATTTAATTTTGATATCAACACCGGTTCTTGTAATTAACCAAAGGTTGGTTTTACAAGCATGTGGTTTTTTCATGATAACTGTATCATTTAAATTATATGTTTTTTCCATAAATCCTTCTAACTTAATCTTAAATCAGCTTTGCTATAGGCTTCCTTAATCATTTCTAAGACAATTCTTCTCATAGTAAACTGACAACCTCTTTTACATTTAATTCTGATAATATAAACAACTCGTTGAGGTTCGATTCTTTCGATGCCAATATATTCAGTTCCTTCTGGATTAACATCTTCTAATTTTTTAGCAGCTTCAATAACACTATCTAGAGCTTTTCTAACTACTTTAATATCACTTTCTGGTGCAGTAGGTATTTCAATATTCACTACTGGTTGTTTTTGGCTAATATTAATCACACGATCAACACTTCGATTTGCAATAACTAATACTTCCCCGGTTTCTGCTTTAATTTTGGTTGATTTTAAACCAAATTCAATAACCGTTCCTCTGAAGTTACCAAATTCAACTAAATCTCCTAAAACAAAATAATTATCTAAAACAATATTAATTCCTCCAAGAATATCCCTTAAGGTCTCTTGGAGGGCTAAACCAACAATTAAACCAATTACACCAAATCCAGCTAAAAAGGCTCTTGTATCGGCACCAAAGACTTGAGCAATTAAAATTAGCGCGATGATTACTATAACATATTTAACTACATTATTTAATAATGAATTAATTGTTTTATATCTTTTAGCATCTAACTCAGTTTTCCCCTTAATCATTGCTTTATTTAAAATTGATGTAATAATTTTATAGATAATGGTCGCTGCAATTAAAATAACTAAGACTTGTGTTATTTGACTAATTCGATCATTTATAAAATCAAGAACATATTCCATTTTATTTCACCTTTATTCGTTATCAATTTTGACATTTAGTATTTCTAAAATGCGCATTAAATCGGGCTCACTATCAAACGGGATGGTAATTTTATTTTTAGTAATAACTACCTTTGTTCCCACTGCATCTCTCAAGATGTTTTCACAAACTGTTACTTTTGGACTTTTAGTTACTATTCTAATAATTGGCTTTCTTTTAATGACACCTTCACCAGATGCTAATTTTTCTAATTCACGAACTGATAAGTCTTCACTAATAATTTTATCAGTAAAAGATAAAATTAGTGCGGTATCATTCATTTTTGATAAAACCCTTGCATGGCTAGTTGATAATTTACCATGATTTATTAAATCTCTGACTGATTTTGGTAGCGTTAATAATCCTAAAAGATTAGTAATATAACTTCTACTTTTACCAAACTTTTGAGCCATCTCTTCTTGCGTGGCACCAGTTCGATCAATATATTTTTTAAATCCTTCAGCTACTTCAACTGGTGATAAATCTTCTCTTTGAATATTTTCAATTAGAGCAATATCCATCATTTCTTGGTCAGTAAAGTCTTTAATAATTGCTGCTACTGTCTCAAATCCAGCTAACTTTGAAGCCTTAGTTCTACGCTCACCTGCAATTAGCTCATAACCTTTAACCGCCTTTTTAACAATAATAGGCTCAATAATACCATGCTCTTTAATTGATTGAGCAAGTTCCTCTAATGCTGTTTGATCAAAATATTGTCTTGGCTGATAAGGGTTACTCCTAATCTCGCTAATTGGAATATGAACAATATCATTTTCCGATGCGTTTTGGACAATATCTGTCTCAATTTTCTTTAGGTCCATTGGTTCAGCATTAAATAACGCTTCTAAACCTTTACCTAAAGCTTTTCTTTTATTTTCCATTACGTTCTATAACCTCCTCGGCTAAATTTAAGTATGCCTCAGCTGCTCTTGAAGTTGGATCATATTCATTGATTGGTTCACCATGAGATGGCGCTTCAACTAATCTAATTAGTCTTGGGATAATGGTATTAAATACTTTGTCTTTAAAAAATCTTCGTACTTCTTCAACTACTTCAAGACCTAGGTTAGTTCTTGAGTCTAGTAAGGTTAACAGGACTCCTTCAATTTTTAGATTTGGATTTAATCTTGTTTGAGTCATAATAACTGTATTTAATAATTGAGTAATTCCTTCTAATGCAAAGAATTCGCACTGAACCGGAATAATTACTGAGTCACTGGCAACTAATGCATTAGTTGTTAGAAGTCCTAAAGATGGTGGACAATCAATAATAATATAATCATAATTATCTTTTATCTTATCAAGTGCAAGTCTTAATTGCTCATGCTTTTTAAAAGCATTATTTTGGTATCCTTTTTCAACAAGCTCAATATCTAAACCGGCTAAGTTAATCGTTGCCGGAATAATTGAAAGGCAAGTAAACTTAGTTTTAATAATTGCTTGTTTAGGCTCTGCTGATCCGTTTAAAATGTCATAAATACTATAATTAATATCTCCCTTATTAATTCCTAAACCAGTAGTAGAGTTCCCCTGTGGGTCTAAGTCGATTAGTAATGTTTTTTGATTTAATTTACCTAAAGAAGCAGATAAATTAATGCTAGTAGTTGTCTTCCCAACTCCACCTTTTTGATTTACTAACGATATTATTTTTGCCATTATTCCACACTGCTTTCTTATTTGTAGTACATACAATATTTTATCATATTTGAAGATAAAAGTCTTTAAGAATTAAATTAAAAAAGATTCCTACTCTTCGGAATCTTTTCTTGCTATTTCTTCTTTCAATTCTTCTTCAGTCATTTTAGTATAACCTTTAATACCTAAAGCTTTAGCTTGTTCTTTTAAACTTAACTCTTCTTTTGGTAAGCTGCCTTTTTCAACTAAAGAAAGAATTTCTTCTCTGGTTAGAGTTTCTTTTTCCATTAAAGTATCAGTCAGTAAATGAATTAAATCTTCATTAGCTTTTAATACTTTAGTTGCTGTTTTATAACAGTTATCAATAATATTTCTTACTTCTTGATCAATTTCTAGTGCCACTGTATCAGAGAAGTTACGACTCTTATTATAATCTCTACCTAAGAAAATACCTTCAGTTTTATGTTCTAACTGAACCGGACCTAAATCACTCATTCCCCATTCAGTAACCATACTACGAGCTATTTTTGTTGCACGCATGAAGTCATTACTTGCACCGGTTGAGATTTCACCAAAGAATAATTCCTCAGCCACTCTACCTGCTAATAAACAAGTTATTTCTGCTAATAATTCTGTTTTAGTTAAAACAACCATTTTTTCATCTTTTGGTAACATCATGTTATAACCACCGGCTGTTCCTCTTGGAATAATGGTAATTTTATGAACTTCTTGTCCACCGTCTAATTTTAAGCCAATGACAGCATGTCCTGATTCATGAACTGCAATTAACTTTTTCTCGTTTTCCGTAATCTTACGTGATGTTTTTGCTGGACCCATTAAGACTCGGTCTGTTGCCTCATCAATTTCTGACATTCCAATTGCTTCCATATTTCGTCTAACAGCTAATAAAGCTGCTTCATTAAGTAGATTTTCTAAGTCAGCACCACTATAACCTGGTGTTCTTTTTGAAATAGACTCAAAATCAACATTTGGTTCAAATATTTTATCACGAGCATGAACTTTAAGAATTGCTTCTCTTTCTTTTTGATCTGGTAAATTTACAGTAACCTGACGATCAAATCTTCCTGGTCGTAATAGGGCTGGGTCTAAAACATCAGCACGGTTTGTAGCTGCAATGATAATAATACCTTCGTTAGCTCCAAAACCATCCATTTCAGTTAATAATTGATTTAGTGTTTGTTCTCTCTCATCATGTCCACCACCTAAACCGGTTCCTCTTTGGCGACCAACAGCATCAATCTCGTCAATAAAGATTAAGCACGGTGCTGTTTGTTTAGCTTGTTTGAACATATCTCTAACTCTTGATGCACCAACACCAACGAATAGTTCAACGAAATCAGAACCACTAATGTAATAAAATGGCACATTTGCTTCACCAGCAACTGCTTTAGCAAGAAGTGTTTTACCCGTTCCTGGAGGACCAACTAATAAAACTCCTTTTGGAATTCTAGCCCCTAGTTTTTTGAATTTTTTAGGGGTTTTTAAGAAGTCGATTAATTCTGCTACTTCTTCTTTTTCTTCAACTAAACCGGCTACATCAGCAAATTTAGCTTTTCCTTCATCAGATAATTTAGCACGGCTTCTTCCAAAATCCATACTATTTTTGTTACTACCACTGATTTTTGAGAATAACCATATCACAACAACTATCATTAAAACCATTGGTAAAACACTGCCTAAAATTGATATAAAAATATTATTTCCTGGATCAGTATTAGTTAAAACCTCTATTTCATGTAAGTCTACATAATAGAGAATCCGTTCAAGTACTGCCTCACTTATTGGGACATTAACTCTAAAACTCTCTGTATCTGTATATTCTGCTAATCGTCCAGTTATTAAACGAATTCCAGCTGTTGATTGCTGAGTTATTTCTAAGCTTTCAACATTCCCTTCAGATAACTCACCTAGAAAAGTATCGTAGGTTAGTGTATGTACTGTATATTGTGATAAGTTATAAAAAACAAGGACTCCAATTATCACTACAAATAGTAGTATATAAGGAGCTGTTTGTTTAGTAAAATTATTTGTTTTCATCTTTTTTTCCTTCCTTGACGTACTCCAATATTATATCATATGTTTCTTCAATTTGTTTATCATTTTTACTCTTTTTTATACCAGGAATCCACAATATTTGACCATCATTATCGGTAACAATTGGATAAGTATCGCGAAGATCTTTTTGTAACTTTACATCAATTAAGATATCCTTAATTTTTTTGGTTCCTTGTAAATTTTTAACAGCTATTTTATCACCTTTTTTTCGTGATCTAACCTGCAGTGGTAGTCTAAGTTCCCTACTATCAAGACGAATGGTAAAATTACTAGTATCATCTGATTCTTCTACTTTAATTATTTTCCCAAAAGGAGTGTTAACATTATTTTTAATTGTATAACAATAATTATTATGGACTTTTTCATGATAATTAAAGATTAACATGTTGTAGAATTTTGCAACTTTCAAGTTATTAGGTAACATAATATATGTATTTTGTCGATCGTAATGGGCTAGATTTAAAATAAAGTTTACATGCTCATCATTAATTAAATCAATTTTTTCACAGTAAATATTTAATAAAATCTGATTTAAGAGTCTTTTTTGCATCACAATATCTAACAAACCAAATTCATTAATATCAAGACGGTCATTTTTATACAGTTTAAGGTATAAATTATCACACTCTCTATAAAAATATGCTTCATATTCATTTATCATTTCATTAAATTTAAGAAATTTCTTATGAACATTTTTATTTTCTTTTTTGAGTAGTGGTAATACTTCATTTCTTAAGCGATTACGCGTATAACTGTTTGTAAAATTAGTCTGATCAATTGCATAACTTAAATTTTTATCCTCAATATATTTATTAATTTCATCTTTAGTGTGAAAGATTAACGGTCTAGCAATAGAATAATCTGGATAGACAGTTAATTTTTCAAAACCACCATAACCTTTAAAAGCTGCTCCTCTAATCAATCTCATCATGATTGTCTCAATTAAATCATCACCATGGTGAGCGGTAAATAAATATTTAGCTCGATATTTTTTTAACATTTTTTTGAAATATTTATAACGAATATCTCTAGCATTTTTTTCTATATTACCTTTAGGATATTCATTAATTTCTATAGATTCAAAAACTAAGTTATTTTCTTGACAATATGCTTCTAATAAATTCCTTTCTTCATCAGATTCTACTCTTAATTTATGATTAATATGAGCCACGACAATATTCAATTTAGCTTTCTGTAGTAAATCTAATAAAGCCATTGAATCTGGCCCATATGAACATGCTAAAACAACATACTCTTCGTAAATTTTTAATGAGTTAATAAAGTTTTCTGCTTTTTTTAAATCAATCAATAGTTTTCCCTCGCTTTAAATTATATATTAAATAGAATACTTCTGCAAGAAAAGAGATGACAGTTACTTAACATTTCGTAAAATTTATTTAATAAACTACTTAATATATCGTGTATAATAAAAATAGCAATTAAATGCCAATTAAGGAGATTATTATGAAGCAAAAAACGATTATGTTCTATTTACCTTCAATTTTTATGGGTGGTACTGAAATCGGTACCTTAAATTTAATTAAAAATCTGAAAGATTATAAAATTATTGTTGCTTATACTGGCGATAATGAATCAGAAAAAATGATGAGTATGTTAAAAGAACATGCTGAAGTAATTAAAATAACTGAGGATGATTACTTTAATTATGAAACTGATATTTTAATAAGTGTTCATCACTTTGCTGGAAATATAGCCATTTTAGATAAGATTATCAGAAAGAAAACCTTCCATGTTATTCACACAGTTGGCAGAGCTTACCTAAATGATAAAGTTAATTATGATTTATTTGATGAAATTATCTTTGTTAGCCAAGCAACTAAAGAAAGATTGTTAGATTTATATCCTGATAATAAAAAAGTTCAAAATGCTTTAGTAATTCATAATCTAATTGATAATGATGCTGTATTAGCATCAGCCGAAGAATTTAATGCAGAACTTCCAAAGAAAGCATTAAATTTAGTAACAATTGCCACTTTAGTTCCCCATAAGGGCTATCAAAGAATGGCTCATTTAATTAGTTTATTTGATGAAAAGAAAATTGATTATCATTGGTATATCTTTGGCACTGGAATTCCTTCACCAGCTGGTGAAGAGAGTAAACAAAAAGTTTTGAATCATTTAGAACCATTTAAAGATCGTATTACTATTTTAGATACTTCGCATAATCCATTTCCTTATGTTCAAAAAGCTGATTATTTATTACATTTAAGTGACTTTGAAACTTGGGGTCTAGTTATTACTGAAGCTAAGATTTTAGGTACTCCTTGCATTGTTTCTAACTTTAAAGCTGCCTATGAACAAATTGAAGATAATAAGAATGGTTTTATTCTTGATTTAGAAGATTTAGATTCATATCAAACCAGAGTTAATGAAATAGTTAATTCAAAAACTAAATTAAGAGAAAATGTTAAAGACTATCGTTTTGATAACACTACAGCACTAAATCATTGGCAAAGCCTTATTGAAAAAGCTTTAAATTAAAAAACACTTTATAGTGTTTTTTTAGTTTCAGTGTTTAGTAAATTAGGTTCCCAATCTAAAGCTTGAAGATCTCTTAAGAATTTAGAAAATAAATTAATAAATCCACCATTTAAATGAATACTCCAACTATTACTAATTCTAACTAGATAAGTTGGCAAATAGTATGAATAATCTTCTCTTGTTAAATTTCGCTTATTTTTACTAAAAATTATTTCAATATCTTTTTCGATTTTTTTAATCGTTAAAACGCTTGAAAATGCTGGTTCATCAGTATCAGAACTAATAAAAGTTATAACATCTCCCTTAATTAATCCATCTCTTTCACCAATTTTTTTATTTTCTTCTTTCTTCCGATCAGAGATTAAATAATTTGTATTTCCACTAATGATATCTTGGTATAGTTTATTAAATAAAGTATGAATATTACCATCTTCTTCACTTATTTTAAAAATAATATCTTCTCCTTCGGCCATTGCTTCTTCATATGAATTATATTGCCAATTAGGCATCCACACCAAATCAGGAAAGCCGTTTCGACCAATAATAAAAGAATTTATCCCATCAGATATTTTAATGTTAGGAAATTCCAATTCATTATTATTATAGATTTTTTCAACCACTATCATTTTAAAACCTCGCTTTTAATGACTATTATATAATAAATTTTTAAAATAAAAAACACATATATTTTGTATATGTGTTTGATATTATAAAATTAACGTTTACTGAACTGTGGTGCTCTACGAGCTTTTTTAAGTCCGTATTTTTTACGTTCTTTAACTCTAGGATCACGAGTAATCATACCATTAACTTTTAAGATTTTACGATATGAATCTTCTCTTGTTTGATCAGTATCTGCATCATAAGCAAGTAATGCTTTAGTGATTGCTAATCTAATCGCTCCAGCTTGACCTCTAAAACCGCCACCAACTACTTTCACTTCAATATCAAAAGTGTTTTCGTTATTAGTTAATACTAATGGTTGTTTTAAATCCATAACTAGAGTTGCAAATGGCATATATTTATCAACATCATGACCATTAACTGTTATTTTTCCTTTACCAGGAACTAATGTTACTCTAGCAACAGAGCGTTTTCTTCTGCCTGTAGCAGCTATTTCTTTATTTTTCATAATCTGCTCCCTTAATCAATACTTATCGCAGTTGGTTGTTGTGCTGTTTGTTTGTGTTCAGGACCAGCATAGACAAATAATTTAGTAAACATTTGACTACCTAGACGATTTTTAGGAAGCATTCCTTTAACCGCTCTTTCAACCATTTCTACTGGATAGTTTTCTATCATAGTTTTCGCATTACGCTCTCTTAAGCCACCTGTATAGCCTGAGTGATTATAATACATTTTGTTATTTAACTTATTACCTGTTAATGCTACTTTTTCAGCATTAATAATGATAATAAAGTCTCCACCATCAACGTGTGGTGTAAATGTTGGTTTATGTTTTCCTCTAAGCATATGAGCTGCTTTAGTAGCAACTCTACCTAGTGGTAAACCTTCCGCATCAATTACATACCATTTACGTTCAACAGCTTCTTTTGCTTGCATAAATGTTTTCATTTTTTTAATCCTTCCATTATTGTTTTCTTTTTCAACTTCCCACATCAAATAAAAAACAACAAATAAAATGTACGTTTTAAATTATATGCGATATATAGGTTAAAGTCAACTAGTATATGCTGTTTTTAGGTTTATTTACGAACAAATCTTAATGCATGAGTTGGATTTGCTGGATGAGGTGCTAAATTATAGATTTCATTCATCCTTTCATAAGAATCTTCAAAGTAAACATTATCTTTAGAGTCAGAATATAAATAAAGAATTTTCTCTCTAATTTCTGGTTCATCTAAGCCGATGAAATCTAAAATATCTCTAACTCTATTTTGAACTTGTGGTTGATCTGGAATATTTACACAAGTACAAGAGTAAAGAAACTGGGTAATTAATGATAGTTTATCCATATTTGTTGTCCATAATAAATATCCATCATTATATCGTCATATAATTGCTGATTTTTAAAAGCATTGAATAATTGATTTGATTAGCAATACTAAAGGTTGGTAAGTGCTTAATCTGAAAACCATCGTAATCTAACAGATGAATTTTTAATTCTTGACTTTCTTCAATTAAAATATTTGATTCAGTTGCTAAATCAGGCACGACAATTTCTTTTTCATGAACCTTTTTAATAACTTTTTCTTTAGCAGAAAATATTTGAGCAAACTTTTTTAAATTAATATTACTAATTCCTTGATAGTATTCTGGAAAAGGAGTTCCGAATCTCTTGGTTAAAGTATGGCCCACATACTGGCCATCTATATAAACCATTGCGGTTGGGAGAGCGATACTATCAGCTAAATCTTGGTATTCACTTGCTACAATCGTTTTAGCTTGCGAAACTTCACGTGCTACTTCTTCCGTGTAATCAAAATATGTAATAATCTTAACTAATTCTTTTCCGTTATCTAGAATAACCGAATAATCACCTCTATGGATAACCTTCATTGATGCAATATCATCATGAGTATAGTTTATTATTTTCAAGTTAAACCCCTGCCTTTAAATTTAATGGTTATTATAGCATAAAAAAATGTGAATAACTTTTTATTTATCCACATTAATATATTTTACTAATTCTTGTTTTAATACGTTCTTTACCAAGTAACTTCATAATTTCATAAAGGTCTGGTGTCTTAGGTTGACTGGTTACTGCAATCCTAATAATATTAGAAATATCAGCAATATTACCTTTATAGTTATCTTTATTTTCTTTGTAAAGACTCATTTCTGGAGCATAATTATTCGCTTCAGCTAATTCCTTCATTTTTCTAAACCAAGTCTCTTTATCATCGTTTATATCATAATAATTATCGATGTACTGGTTAATAATATCAAAATGTTCTTCTGTGAAGTTAACCTGGGACAGTTGACTAAAGTCTACCATTTTATCATAATATTCATCATACATATACCAGATACTATCTTTAATTTCATTATAGAAGGCAAAGTCTTTTCTTGGTTTTGCTTGCTCTCTTTCGATATTTAAAACATTGATTGTATAATCTTTGTATTTAGTAATTAAATCTGCTAATTCTTGATCAAATTCTTCAGCCCAAGTTAGTAATCTATTATATACTTCTTCGGCGGTTAATTTACTTAAGAAGTTTTTTGATAAATTAATTAACTTCTCCATATCAAATAATGAGCCACTTTTTGCCATTTTATCAAAAGTAAAAGTAAATTCATTATATGGTTTATCTTGGTTTTGTAAGTACCATCCTTCAAAGTTTGAGTTAAGAAGTGTTGCAAAATATAATTTTATAGCTTCTTTAGGAACGCCTCTTTCATGATGATAGCTTATTGCTGCTTCTGGGTCTTTTCTTTTACTAATCTTACGTACGGTTTCACCATCTTTAATATTCAATGGTAAAAGATGAGCATATCTTGGTGGTTTAAAACCAAAGGCATCCCATATTTCTAAATGATAAGTTAATGTTGAAATATATGAATCATCTCTAGTAACAGTTGTAATACGCATTAAGTAATCATCGACAACATGAGCAAAAGCATATGGTGGGATCCCATCTGATTTGATTAGGACATAGTCCATATCATTTTCAGGTAATTCCATCGTTCCTTTAATTAAATCTTTAAAAGTAATCTTTTTATTAAAGTCACCAATACTTTTTAACCTAATAACATATTTTTCACCGTTATTAATCTTTTCTTCTATTTCTTCTAAGGTTAGATTACGACATATTGCATATCTTCCATAATAACCAACTCTAGCTTTTTTACTTTCTTGGGCTTCTCTCATTGAAGTTAATTCTTCTTCTGAGCAAAAGCATGGGTAAGCTCTGCCAATTGAAATAAGATGTTTAGCAAAAGCTGAATAGATATCTGCTCTTTTAGTTTGAACATAAGGTCCATAGTTACCACCATCAATTGGGTTTTCATCAATTTTATAACCATAAGCTTTTAAATCATCCAAAATTAATTCAGTTCCATTTTCAATTGCTCTTTTTTCATCTGTGTCTTCAATACGTAAAACAAAAATCCCGTTAGTTTGACGAGCAAAGGTTTCTGGAGTAAAGGCCGCAAAAAGATTACCTAAATGAATACGACCAGTTGGCGAAGGTGCAAATCTAACAACCTCAGCATTCTCACTGTTCTCTCGTTTAGGATATTCCTTTTCATAATCTGCTATACTTTTTTTGATGTTTGGATATATTAAATCCGCTAATTTCGGATAATCCATAACGCTCACTCCCTCATATATAACATTCTATATTATTTTATGAAAGTTATCTACTCTTTTTATGCGAATACGCATAGGTTTTCATCCATTTATGTTCAATTTGATAACTCGGATCGATTTTTTTTATTTTTTGAGCAATTTTAAATCCATCAAATAAATTATGATACCTACAAAGGGCAATCTTTGGTTTAAATTCTTGGATAACTCTTTTGGCACCTTCTAATAATCTTAGTTCTGCACCTTCAATATCAGCTTTAATAAAATCAACTGAATTTAAATCTGAGCAAAAGTTATCTAAAGTATCAGTTTCTACTTTAATAACATCACCAAAGTAGAAATCTTGATTACAACCCATTAGGCTTGATTCCCCTGGATTAGTTCTTTCAATAGCAAATAGTTCTTCTCCAACTATTTCACAGATTGCTTTTTTAACTATTTCAATATTAGGGTTAGCTTGAGCTGTATGTTCTAAATACGCTTGACATAATTCATCATTTGGTTCAAAGGCATAAACCTGAGCTCCTTTAGCACTTGCATATGCTGAAAATAGACCATAGTTAGCTCCGACATCTAAAACAACATCCCCGCGTTCTACTTGGACATCACTATATTCATATGGTCCTTCATAAAAAGGAGTTTTGATATTATCTGGATAACCAACCCGGTAACTAAAAATTAAATCAAAGATTTGAGTTTTATAATGTTTACGATATTCATAACTTGGAACTGGTATTTTAATGACATTAGCATTATCTAAATAAATCGTATAATGCATTTTATCATGTGCTAAAAAGTATTTATCTAACCAATCATAGAATTCATCTATTTCTTGACCAGTAAAGCGAATACCTTTATAAATCGTTTTATATGATGCCTCATACTTATTTAACCAATAGTAAAATAACTTTAGCTCATCATCTAACAAGTCTTTTTTATTGAAAGTTGTTGCCATAACTCGCTCGTAGATTCCTCCACCAGGTAACCTGAGTTGAATCTGCCATTTTAGCCAGTTAATTCTTTGGGCTATGTTCATTTAATATAAACCTCTTTCATTTGTGCTTACATATTATATCACCAATATTATGTAAAGCAATATTTTTTTGCATAGCCAAATAAAAAACCCATTTATGGGTTAAATATTAAATGAATTTAAATCATCAATGTTATTTTCAATAACATATTTTATAAGTTGAAAATCTAAATTTTTAAATTGTTCTTCCAGATATGATTTTGGTTTAAAACATAAATCGGGACGATATAAAACAATATTCGTTAAATTAGTAATGCCGATTTGCTTAAAATAAGCTAAAGCTTCACAGACAGTACTTTTCATCACGCTAAAGTTTAAAATCATATT
>Ga0123355_10000355_pt1 | contig 59381 bp, 42 predicted proteins | sample TergutEmb28metaG_3_FD_89872 | JGI IMG/M metagenome (GOLD analysis project Ga0123355, IMG submission 89872) | Embiratermes neotenicus P1 segment gut microbial communities from Petit-Saut dam, French Guiana - Emb289 P1 | ecosystem: Host-associated > Arthropoda: Insects > Digestive system > Gut ... | reverse complement strand
ACGCGCCATACCTTGCATAAGATTAAATGTTCTTGCAATTGGAGGGGCAGGTTGACGTAAGTTTAATGGCCAACGTCCAGTGCCTGGTAAGGTTGGTTGCCATGGGAATTCATAAGGAGGAGATACGCCGTCAGGCGGGTCACCAACATAAATTGAGTAAACGAAGAAGTTTACAATATCAGTGCCTGTATAAATACGGAAACGTTCAAATGTTCCAGCGGCACGAGTGATTGTAAATGTTCCATCGTCAGCAACGACTACTCCACTACCCCAACCAAAGCCAGGTAGAGCTTGAAGATAAACTTGTAAGCCAGCGGGGAAATCGCCATCAATACGTCCCATTACAGTTACAGTACAAGATGGAGTAATACCATACATGAGAGACATCCAAACATCCATTGAATCCCAAGTGTTGCCACCACGAGAAACATGAAGAATATTTCTGCCATCATACTCATGAACTGTTATTGTTGAACCACCTGAACCTGAAATATAAGGAGTGCCTTCAAGGTCAGTAACATCACCAGGAGTTAAGCCTTGAACATACTCATCGTTTGCAAGTGAATAACTTGCGCCATCACCAGGGTCTACAGGGTCAGTAGGTTCGGCTATTACGATATCATAGATAAAGAAGTCCAAATCTGCGGGAGCTGCTCCACTACCCCACGAGTTACCAACTATTCTTATATTGGTTATATCACCAGTTACATTAAGAGTAATAGTAAATTCGTTGTCTGGTGTTTGGTTTTGAACAACATTACTGCCATTGTCCCATTCACCATTTGCCCAAAGGGCTATAGTATTGTCAGAGCTTGCCCAGTTTGCACCAGTTCTACCTGTAACAATAACGACTTGACCAGGTTCAAGGTCAAGAACAGTAATACCATTCCAAGTAGCAGTTCTGTTTGTTACATGCAAATAGTTTGTTGTGTTTGAACGAACATTAACTACCACAGAATCGCCATCAATCTCTAAACGGTCAGAACCATCTAAATTGGTAGTGGTAGGGGCGTTTAATCCTTGCACATAAGAATCTGTTGCAAGAGACCAAACTGTTTCTAATGTTGGAGGAGGGGAAGGAGATGGAGAAGGTGTTGGTCCAGCATATCCATCACGTACAACAATAATTTCATAAATGATAAAGTCGCCAGTATTGTTACCTTGCACTCTAAAGCCATTAGCAAATTGAGCAACACCACCAGCAGTTGCATCCATTAAGTCGTTAGTTATGTCGCCAGTGAATTCAAACAAACCATCAGCATCAAAGTTATCAGTATTGTGTAGCCAGTTCCAAGGGTCTCCAGAACCGCCAATAATGACGTTTCCTAATGAAGCCTCAAGTCTTCTACCACGTACAATAATTTGGTACTCGTTTGCATCTATATCCATATCTGCATTAAAGATGTCAACGCCATCCCAACTGTTACCCCTTGTCATAGAAAGAGCATTATGCCCTTCTGGAGCAGCTACAACTGTAAACGCAGGACTACCAGAAGACACCAACCATGAAGAATTAAGGAAAGGTGTACCAGTGCCACTATCACCAACGGTTAAGCCTTGAACGCCAGCATCAGTTGATAATGACCAAATAGCACCAGCAGGTAATACAGGACCAGCACCATAACCTACACGAATAACAATAATTTCATAAATAATAAAGTCGCCAGCATTGTTACCTTGCACTCTAAAGCCATTAGCAAATTGAGCAACACCACCAGCAGTTGCATCCATTAAGTCGTTAGTTATATCGCCAGTAAATTCAAACAAACCATCAGCATCAAAGCTACCAGTATTGTGTAGCCAGTTCCAAGGGTCTCCAGAACCGCCAATAATGACGTTTGCTAATGAAGTCTCAAGTCTTCTACCACGTACAATAATTTGGTACTCGTTTGCATCTAAATCCATGTCTGTAGCAGAGATATCAAGACCATCCCAGCTGTTAGCCCTTACCATAGAAAGAGCGTTATGCCCTTCTGGAGCAGCTACAACTGTAATAACAGGACTGCCAGAGTTGCCCAGCCATGGAGAAGCAAAACCAGCAAACGCACCACCAGCACCACTGTCACCAACAGCAAGGCCTTGAATAGTCGCGTCAGTTGACAATGCCCAAATAGTGCCTACAGGTAAAGTTCCCCCGCCTGGAAGTGCAGGAATCACACGCGTAATGAGTGCGCCAGGAGCAGATTCTATTGGTGCGCTTCCGTCCGCAGGATTTATTGAAGTAAAGAAACGGAATGCAATACTACCAGCTACACCAGGTGTAGCTTCAACAAGTCCGCCACCAACTCCATAATAGACACCAAAATTAACATCAGAAAAATCGTCTGTAAGTGTAGCAAGTTGAGCAATTAGGAAATCAAGAACAGTAGTGGATGTTGAATTGTTTGTTGGCACATAAGTTGCAAGTATTGTTGCCGCCGCAGTATGCGCCGCCGCTACACGTGATGTGTAATCAACTGATGCAACCAGTGCAGGGATTGGAATATTAACGTAAATATATACAGTTGGATTCATTGTTACTTGTACATAACCATGAATTAATCCAGGAACTCCGAAATCTGGAAGTATAATTACAAGATGTTGGCTAGTACCTGGTGCAATAGCAAATACATTTTGTACGGTCAAGTCCACATTAGGAAAGCCCGTCAAAACATTGTTTACTGTAGTTGTTACAAGGTTAAGCACAAAAGAAATTGTAAATGTAGTAGCGAATCCAGTTACATCAAAATCTGGAAGAAGGAAACCATCATTATTAAGATAATCTTCAAGTTCCTCTTCAATTGCTTCCTTTATCGCTTCTTCGATTGCGTCTTCAATTTCCGCTGTAACATCATCTCGTACTACATACCAAAGATCTGGAAGTTCTTCAATATGGAATGCAATTTGATTAGGCGTTCCTGTTAATGCCAACTCCACTTCAACACGAAGCAGACCATATGAACCAAACCCAGCGGCTGTAAAGTAGAAGTCGATATCTTCAATTGTGATGGCAGAAAAATCGCCAACAAGTAAAGCATTAATAGCATCTTCTACTTGTAATAGTGTAATTGTATCACCAGCTAATGCATCCGCGCCAAACCCAATTAAAATAATTTCAAGTTCGTTTATGGCTGCATTTAAAATATCATAAGGAGTATTTGGTATTAATGGTAATACAATATTTACAGCTTGTGCTGTACTTCTGGTAACTGTTTGTGTTGTAGTTGCATTAACGCGAACTTCACCATTAAGTTCAATAAACGCATTACCAGAAATTAAACCAGTCGCGCCAAGAGTTGGTGCAACACGGTTTATTGCATCTACATCAATTGTAAAAGAGAATCCTAATGGGATATTTGGAAGGGCGTTTAAAGTAGTGTCCAATCCAATAAAAACATCCGCAATTGATGTAGTGTGTGTTGGTGTAAATCCAGCCAACGCTGTGTCAAACACTGTTACAGCCGCCGCAAGTAGGGCTTCTGCGTCTGCCAATGTTGGAAGACCACAAGGTACATTTAAAATAACACCATGAACTTCACTTAAATCATCCACATCTGCAGAATCTACACTAGGATGTATTAAAGCAGAGGTAGAGTCAAATGTTAAAACAATAGAACCTGAAATTACACGCGTTACAGCATCAAATGCTAGATTTTGATTCATAATTACATAATCAAAAGCAGGAATATCTAATGCATTGTTGACAACTGTTATAAGGTCAAGAATTTCTGTGCTAGCTGTAACACTAGTAGTTACAAAAGTAGCTAGAGCAGTGTAAACAGCAGTAATCGCATCTGACAAAATGCCTGCCACATCAGTACCGCGTAGTAGGTCTTCACAATCAGGAATAGCTAAACCACACTCTGAGCAAACAACAGGAGGTATTATAGGGCTTAATGTTGGCTGTGTTTGATCAATGATTATATCATAGATATAAAAGTCCAGAGTTGCGCCAGCACCATTTGTTTGAATTCGGATATGATTACCAGCACCAGCAGTATCTATATGAGTTTGTGTTAGCTGTCCTTGAAGCGTAAACAAACCTTCCGCATTAGGTGTTGTGTTATTAATCCAACCCCAAGGCGTGGACGCTCCACCCAGAATCATTTGTACACCAGTTGGCGGATTAATAATACGTCCACGCACTGTAATCCAGTCGCCAGCTACTATATGATAATCTCCAATTACTCTTGTGATGTCGATACCATTATTGTCGGCTGTTCTTCCGCCAACATGGAGATAGCGCAATGCGCCATATTCGCGAACTGTTACGGTTGAATCATTTGCAACAAGTCTACCACCTGTAAGTGGAAGTGCATCGCCCGCATTTGCACCTTGAACAGCACTTGTTCTAAGGTCGAATTGTACAGATTCAGGTACAAAAGCAAGAGGGTCAAATATTGTACCAGCAGGACCAGCCCATGATATATCCGCAGGAAGAGTACTATTTGTTGCAAGGTAATCTGCAAGGTCAAATACAACTACACCAGCACGAGTTATTACAATATCATAAACATTCAAAACCACAGCACCAGCGGCATCACCACCAGAGCCATCATTTGTTTGAATACGAAGCCCTGTAGTCATAGCAGCATGGGCAGCCGCATCAAACACAATTGTGGTTGCATAACCAGGAAGTCCTGTAACATCAGTAGCAAAAACAAAGCGACCATCATTATTACGCAAGTCACCACTTTCGCCTACCATTCCCCAGCCAGCAGGGTTGGAATTTAACATAGCGACTCCCCAACCACTTGGAGTAGATGTTGAACCACGAATTAATATTTCATCACCAGCTTCAAGCAAACCAGCATCAATTACAATACCGTTCCATGTAGCAGTTCTGCCAACTTGTCGAAGATGTAATCCGCTTGAAAAGGGCATAAATGCGAAAGGCGCAAAAGCTCTTGAAATAGGAGCTTCTTCTAATTCGTCATCTTCATCAACATCATCAATGGAATATTCGTCTTCGTCATCAAGAAGGTCATCATTTTCGTCGTTAGCGTCAATATCATTGTCAAGAAGGTCATCATTTTCGTCGTTAGCGTCAACGTCGTCGTCAAGAATGTCTTCGTTTTCATCATTAACATCAACGTCGTCATCAAGAATGTCATCGTTTTCGTCGTTAACGTCAACATTGTCGTCAAGGAGGTCTTCGTTTTCATCGCTAACGTCAACATCGCCGTCAAGAATGTCTTCATTTTCATCGCTAACGTCAACATTGTCGTCAAGGAGGTCATCATTTTCGTCGTTAATGTCAATGTCGTCATCAAGAAGATCATCGTTTTCGTCGTTAGTGTCAAGCTCTTCGTTTATAACAGAGTCTTCATTTGATTCTTCTGTTGTTTCATCATCACCGACTACACCAGGTTCGGTAACGTTTTCTTCACTGCTATAGTTGGTGTCATTAACTACTTCTTCAACACCATAATCTCCACCGCTTGTTTCCTGTTCGGCAGAATCACTAACTACACTTTCGCCCTCTGCTTCAACAGCAGGAGGCACTTCTGGTTGTAGCTCTACTACAGCATAATTGTTGCTTTCGCCTTCTTCGGCGAAAACCAAATTACCAGGCAAAACGGTTAGTGCCATTGTAAAAATCAACAGCCACGCAAGAACACGTTTACGAAAATGCCTTTTCTCCAAACTAAATTCCTCCCTCTTTGAGAAACCCAAAAAAGTCCCCAAATATAAAAGTATAGCATATCCTTCCATGAACAAATTTTCATTTTTGGAAATTTTCATTATTTCACATTTCTCACGAAAATTTGATTCAGAAAAGAAACACTATGTATTAAAGTTTGTGTAATCCTAACATACCCCTTGACATTTTTATATGAATAAATCATATATGTTTTGTATTTTTTAAATATGTATATAAAAAAAAAACTGTAAACGCATAATTTTCTATGCAAGTTGACAGTAAAGGTCTTGGGGAGTGGAGCAAAAGCCCAAGACCTTTACAAAAATTATCTAAGATGCGAACTGACTATTATAAATCTCGCTGTACATGCCGCCCTTTTGTAATAACTCGCTGTGACTGCCAGTTTCTACAATAGTACCCTTATCCATAACCAGAATAATATCGGCATTTTTAATAGTAGAAAGCCTGTGCGCGATAATGAAACTGGTGCGCCCCTTCATTAATGTGTCCATAGCCTTTTGAATGTGTAACTCTGTGCGCGTGTCCACACTGGAAGTAGCTTCATCTAGTAGTAAGAAATGGGGGTTTGCTAAAATTGTTCGTGCGATACAAAGTAATTGTTTTTCGCCTTGGGACAAAGAGGCATTTTCATCATTCATAACAGTGTAGTAATTCTGTGGTAGTGTGCGTATAAAATAGTCTGCGCGTGCCATTTTTGCAGCACTTACAACATCCGCCTTTGCGGTTTTATCTAGTCGTCCATATGAGATATTTTCACGAATCGTTCCATCAAATATCCATGAATCTTGCAGAACCATCCCGAACAAGGAGCGTAAATATTCCCGTTCAAATTCGCGAATATTCACACCATCAACTTTAATAGCTCCGCCTCGCACTTCATAAAAGCGCATAAGCAAATTAACCATTGTAGTTTTTCCTGCTCCTGTAGGTCCTACTATCGCTACTTTTTGCCCCGCTTTAATATCGAAACTAACACCATTCATTAATAAATTTTCACCATAACCAAATTGTACATTTTCAAATGTGATATTACCTTGTGGAGTTGTAAGAACTTGCGGGTTTTTGTTGTCTGGTATTTCTTCTTCTTCGTCCAATAATTCAAATACACGCTCTGAAGCCGCAATTGCCGATTGTAGCGCGTTGAGTACATAGGATGCCTCAACCAATGGGTCTGCGGACATTTGCACATATTGAAAAAATGCTTGTAGTTGACCAAGATTAAGTCTGCCAGTGATTACCATAGATGCACCCAGCCCTACGATTGCCACATATCCCAAACGGTTAAACAATCGAATAATAGGCATGATTGCAAACATAATAAATTGTGCTTTTCTGTCGTCGCGGTAAAGGTCGTTAATAGCATTGTTGGTATTTTCAATGGCATCTCCTTCTAGCGTAAAAGTTTTTACTTCCACTTGCCCAGAAAAATATTCGTCAATTCTTGTATTAAAAATACCCAAGGATTTTTGACGATTTGTAAAATAGTTATTACTTAAAATACTGACCACTGCCGTAATAACCAGCCCTACAATAATCGCGCCAATTGCAATTAATGTTAATAACCAATTTATTCTAAACATTAAAATTATTGCGCCGATTATTGTAAGCGCAGAAGTAAACAAGCGCATTATTGCATCACGCATAATTTCATTGACACGCTCTAAATCGTTGGTAACTCGGCTTAAAATTTCGCCTTTTTTGTGAGTGTCATAAAATTTCAAAGGCACTTTGGCAAGTTTTTGGCTTACACGTTCGCGTAAGTTAAGCACCAGTTTTTGTGATACCCCAGCAATCATATACTCCTGTATATAGGTGAATGTGGCAACCAGCACATATACCCCTGTAAGCAATAAAACAATTTCGCCAAGGCGCGTAAAATCAATGTTTAATTCACCACCGCCCATTATTGCTATCATAATTGACTCAAACACTAGGTTTATTGCATCGGCAAAAATAAATGGTGCTCGTAAGTTCAGCAATATAGCCCCAACCGCAAAAAGGATACTTGCAAGTAACGCCCATTTTTGTGGCATTAGGGTGACAATCAGACGCTTGAAGGTTTTCCAGCTATCTTTTGCTTTTTCGGTTGACATAGTCATGTTGGCATCCATTACATCATAATTTTTATTCTCGTTTTCATTGCTCATTAGCCAGTTCCTCCTCGCTAAATTGTGATTTTGCAATTTCAAGATAGGTTTCACAATTTTGTAATAATTCCTTGTGTGTCCCGCGCCCTATAATTTTTCCTTCTTCAAGTACTAAAATTTGTTCTGCATCTTTTATAGTGCTTATGCGCTGTGCAATTGTGATTACAATGGATTCATTTGTAACATCTTTTAACGCCTTACGTAGAGCGGAATCTGTTTTAAAATCCAATGCAGAAAAGCTATCGTCAAATAGATATATGTCTGGTTTTTTCATTAACATACGGGCAATTGAAAGACGTTGCCTTTGCCCACCAGAAAAATTGCGCCCACCTTGGGATACATTTGATTCAAATTTATTTTCTAGTGTGTTAATAAACTCTGACGATTGAGAAATTAACGCGGCGTGTTCCATATCTTCCGCAGTGGCATTTTTGTTACCATGGCGCAAATTATCGGCAATTGTTCCACTAAAAAGAAATGCCTTTTGTGATACAAAACCAACCATGTCACGCAACTTTTCTTGCGGAAGCTCTTTAATATTTACACCGTTTAACTTAATGCTCCCTGATGTAACATCCAATAGTCGCGGAATCAAGCGTGCCAATGTGCTTTTTCCAGAACCTGTACCCCCAATGATTGCGGTGGTTGTTCCCTGTTCACATGAAAAATTTAAGCCATTTAATACAGGGTTTTCTGCATCATGATATTGGAAACTTACGTCTGAAAATTCTAAATGCAGTTTATCAGAGTTATTTAGTTGTTTTTTACCATCCATTATTTCAGGGATGTGGTTAAGCACCTCATTAACACGTCCTGCACAAACTTTTGCACGTGGTATATAAATGCTGGCAAACACAGCCATAACTAAAAACATCATGATGTTCATTGCATACTCTATAACGGCTGTAATATCACCAATTTGCATATCACCAGAATCTACACGCCTTGTACCAAACCAAACAATTGCAACAGAGGCAAGACTCATTGCAAGAATGACTATAGGCATCATTGCCGCAAATATTCGGTTAATACGAATATTTATTTTTGCAAATTTCATAAATGTGCCATCTAGGTTTTCTTGCTCTAGTTTTGTACGGTTAAAAGCACGAATTACACGAATTCCCGAAATGTATTGGCTTACCTTTTCATTCATTTTATCAATGCCCTTTTGGACTTCAATAAATGCAGGAAATACCCAAAGGGCTACAATACCAAACACAATAATGAAAACAATTGACACAATAAGGATAATTAGCGCCATTTGGGAATCACTTCTAAATGCCAAAAACATACCCACAACCACAACAAAGGGCGCGGGCAGAATCATTTCAAATACCATACTAAATGCTGATTGAAGTTGCTCAATATCATTTGTAGCACGAGTGATTAAGGATGAGGCTTTAAAATGCTTAAAATCCTGAAAAGATAGTGCTTGTATATGCCCAAATAATCTTATGCGGGTTTCCTTTGCAAAAGCTGTTGCCACCCATGCCGAAAAGTAAGTTGCACAAATTGCACTTACACCTGTTAGCAAGGTGACAATTAACATCCTAACCATGATTGTATACACGTGGTCACGGTTGCCTACTGCTATACCATTGTTGATAATATCTGCTGTAAGCCGTGGTAAATATAATGTACCAATAATGTTGAGGGCAAGGAACATTATTAGCAATAATATCTTTAATTTGCTAAGTTTTGCTTGCCTAAATAATTGAAACAAAAAATCACTCCTAAATCTAATATTTTATTGGGGTTTCCGATGGATGTGGCAGAGCCTCATTTATGAAAATATCCATACCTAGTATGCTGTAATTAAGCATTGTTTAATCTCATCTCCTCTAGTATAATTTAATATATACAACGGATATATTATATGCATATATTATTTTTTGTCAATACAGTTTTGCTATCATACCATACCCAACACGACAGCAGTATGTCATGTTACAAAAGCGATTTCTAGCAAACATAAAAAGTGGCTACGCCACTTTCCGAAGGAAACGGAAGCGTGATTCATTCGCGCTGTAGTGGCGGGGTTTGGGGCAGCGCCCCATTGGCGGCGGAAATTGCGAGAGCAATTTCCTAGTAAACGAAATAAAAAACGGCATACCATATGCCGTTTCAAGTGGGTCCTCGGGGACTTGAACCCAGGACTACCCGGTTATGAGCCGGGGGCTCTGACCAACTGAGCTAAGGACCCCAACAGAAGTATTCTATCAAATATATTCTAATTAGTCAATGAAAAATTTTCATGAGATATGAACACCCTTTATTGCCATTCTGCAAGAAGTTTTTGTTTTAGTTTTGTAAAAGCCCCGATTTCGATAGCATTGCGAATTTCAGTCATTAAATTATTATAAAAATATAAATTGTGCAATACAGTTAAACGCATTGCAAGCATTTCCTTTGCCTTAAACAAATGGCGTATATATGCCCTACTATGATTTTTACAGGTATAACAACCACAAATGGGGTCGATAGGCGAATCGTCACGTTCATAGGAGGCATTAAATAGTTTTAGTTTACCTTTGCTAGTAAAAACATGCCCGTGCCTTCCATTTCTTGCAGGGAGTACGCAATCAAAAAAATCTATACCACGCTCCACTGCTTCCAAAATATTTTCAGGTGTTCCCACGCCCATTAGATAAGTGGGTTTATTTTGCGGAAGAAATGGTATTGTTTCTTCCAAGATCCTATACATATCTGTATGGGTTTCGCCCACAGCAAGCCCCCCTAATGCATATCCTTCCAAATCCATTTCAGAAATTCTTTTGGCATGTTCTATTCGCATGTCTTCATATACTCCGCCTTGATTTATGCCAAACAGCATTTGGTTAGGATTAATTGTATCTTCCTGTGCATTAAGAAAACTCATTTGTTTTTTGCAACGCTCTAACCAACGCGTAGTTAAATCAACCGAGTCTTGAATATACTTGCGTTCGGCAGGGTGTGGTGGGCATTCATCAAACGCCATTGCTATTGTGGAAGCCAATGCAGATTGGATATTCATGCTCTCTTCTGGACCCATAAAAATCTTTCGCCCATCTATATGGGAACTAAAATATACACCATCCTCTTTAATTTTGCGCAGTTTCGCTAGTGAAAATACTTGAAACCCACCTGAATCTGTGAGTAAAGGGGCTGTCCAATTCATAAATTTACGCACCCCACCCATATGTTTAACCACATCTTCACCTGGTCTTAAATGGAGATGGTAGGTGTTGCATAGAGCAACTTGACAAGCTATGTCTTTCAAATCCTCCGCTGACAACGCGCCTTTAATTGCGGCAATTGTTGCAACGTTCATAAATACAGGTGTTTCAATCCTCCCGTGTACAGTTTCTAGAGTTGCGCGCTTTGCACGTCCTTCAATGGCTTTGATTGTGTACATTAACATTTTCCTCTCATGTCCAATCTGATGAATGCAACTCCTTCACAAACTGAAAATGCCTTGTGTTATGGATAACAAGGGCGTATCCGTTTTCAATTTTAGACACTTAACAAAAGAATAACTCTTTAAAATTTTTCTGTCAAATCAATTTCATAGAATTTGTGATATACTCTTTCCCAGATATCAAAAACATAAGAGGATGATAATTAATGGCAAGCCTTATAGCTACAGTGGCATTTGGGTTGGAAGCAGTAGCAAAGCGCGAAATAACGGAACTAAATTTCACAGATATTAAATGTCTTGATGGTAAAGTAGAATTTAACGCACCAAATATCTATGAGGGGATTGTACGCTCTAACCTGTGGTTAAGGAGTGCTGACAGAGTCCTTATAAAAATTGCAGAATTCCCCGCAGCAACATTTGACGAGTTATTTGAGTCTACAAAATCTCTTCCTTGGGAAGAATGGATTCCAAAGGAAGGGAAATTTACGATTAAAAGTAAATCCGTTCGCTCTGGATTGTATAGCGTACCTGATATACAATCAATTGTCAAAAAAGCTGTAGTAGAACGTTTGAAAAAATCATATAAAATCTTTTGGTTTGAGGAAACAGGCGCGGAATATACCATACAAGCATCAATATTAAAAGACATAGTTACCCTTACCATAGATACAACTGGATTGGGGCAAGGGTTACACAAAAGAGGTTATCGTGCCCGCGCCACACAAGCCCCCCTTAAAGAAACAATGGCGGCATCCCTAATTCATTTTGCAAAATATCATAACAAAAAAGCATTTTTAGATCCATGCTGTGGTTCTGGCACTTTGCCTATAGAAGCCGCAATGATTGCAAAAAATATAGCTCCTGGGCTGTCACGGAAATTTGCATCTGAATCATGGGGGCAGATTCCAATAGCTTTATGGAAGGAAGCCCGCGCTTCTGCTTATGCTACTATTCGCACAGACATAGAACCAATTATACATGCTGCCGACATAGACCCCGCCGCCGTGGAACTTGCAAAAGCTAATGCCGAACTTGCAGGGGTAGACGATTGTATAAATTTCTTCACCCGTCATGTAGCACAAACAGTATTGCCTGCGGATATAGGTATTGCAATTGTTAATCCCCCTTATGGCGAGCGCCTTGGGCAAATAAAAGAAGCAGAATACCTTTATGAAGAATTGGGTAAGGTATTTAACCATACTAAATGGAATGTTTATGTGCTAACCCCTGATGAATTCTTTGAAACTGCATATAAGCGTAAGGCACGCGCCAAACGAAAACTTTTTAATGGTATGATAAAAACCGATTATTACCAATTTTTTTGATTGATACGACCATGAATGAGGGAAATTACAGTGAAAAAAAACCAAATAACCATGTTGGCATTTGCGATTATTGCACTTGTTATTTTGCTGGGGTTTGTGCAACAAACTCCAGCAAGTGACAACCGTGTCCCCCTTACAATTCCTCAAATAGTACAAGCTGTGGCGGGTACAGTAGTTGAGATTGATACACAAAACTTAATAGAAGGACGTACCCGTCCCATAATGCAACCTGGTGCGGGCAGTGGGGTTATTATTTCATCAAATGGCTATATAGTCACTAATAATCATGTAATTGTTGGATCTGATAATAATGTGGTTGATAGTATTACTGTCCAACTTAGGGATGGTACAAGTTTTGAAGCGGAAGTTGTAGGGCGTGACGAACGTACAGACCTAGCAGTTATAAGGATAAACGCTACTAATTTATCCGTGGCACGTTTTGGAGATTCTGACGAGCTAATCGTAGGTGAATTGGCAATAGCTATTGGCAATCCCCTTGGAAACCTTGGTGGGACGGTGACAGATGGAATCATTTCTGCATTAAACAGAGATATCAATATTGATGGCGAAGTGATGAATCTTTTACAAACATCTGCTGCTGTAAATCCTGGAAATTCAGGCGGGGGGCTGTTTAATAGTTATGGCGAATTAATCGGAATTGTAAACGCAAAACCAATGGGACATGGAATTGAAGGTATTGGTTTTGCCATTCCCAGTAATCAAGTAGAGTTTATTAGTTCGCAACTCATTGAACATGGTTTTGTTGTGGGGCGTGTTGCATTAGGTATAACAACAGTTGATATTTCCGATGCATTTACAGCAATACTTTTTGGAGTATCACAGCAAGGTTTATATGTATACTACTCACATCCAGAGAGTGGGTTATTAGCGGGCGACCGCATTATCGGAGTTAATGGCATAGCTGTACGCAATCGCGCCCAAGTTAGAACTATATATTTAAATTACAATGTTGGTGATGAAATTGAAATCACATTTATACGAAGCGGCGAAACCTACCGCACAAATACAATATTGATACAAGCAACTCATTGAAAAATATGTATACAAAAATTAGAGACTATTTAAAGCAAGACATATATCCTTTTCATATGCCAGGGCATAAACGTAATCCATTGTTTATTCCAAAGGATTTATTATCACTGGATATGACGGAAATCCCCGATATGGATGTTCTTTCTATGCCCACAGGAATATTATTGGAAATGCAGCAACGTATAGCAGAATTTTATGGCGCGTTTAAGTCTTATTTTCTAGTAAATGGTTCTTCTGCGGGTATTATAGCGGCAATTTGTGCCACTTGTAAAGAACATTCGCCTGTGATAATACCACGTAATGCACATGTTAGCGTGTATAATGGGCTTGTCTTGTCAGGAGCAACGCCGATTTATGTAATGCCAGAGTTTATGCCCAATGGTTTAGCTGGTGGTGTGAATCCTAATAATTATATAGATATACCATATGGCGCGACTGTTTTGGTTGTAAGCCCAACTTATGAAGGTTTTGTATCAGATATAAAAACCATTGCAAAACATGTTCATGCCTGCAATGGTATACTTATTGTGGACGAAGCACATGGGGCGCACTTTCCATTTCACAAATCTTTTCCAGCAAACGCACTTTCTCAAGGTGCAGATATAGTCATAAACAGCCTTCATAAAACTTTGCCCGCATTATCGCAATGTGCGGTTATTCACGCACAAGGCAAATTAGTAGACTATAATCGCTTACAGTTTTATATAAATACTGTGCAAACATCCAGTCCTTCATATATACTAATGGCAGCTTCCGATTATATGCTAAAAATGTTATGGGAAAATCCTTATCTGTTTGACGAATATGTGGCACGTCTTGAGAAATTTAGGGATTCCATGCCTAATTCCCAATCTCCATTGTATTTATATAAGCCTAAAAAAGGGGATTTTTCAATTGATGATGTAGACCCTTCAAAGCTACTCTTTCACACAACTTTACACAATGCCGAAGACATTTCAAATATTTTTGCTTCAACGTATAAAATTCAAATGGAAATGGCTAAAGCTAATTTTCTTCTTGCTATGACTTCTGTTGCAGATACAGATAAAGGGTTTAGCAGGCTAGAAAAAGCTGTTCAAAGTGTGGCTTTTGCTAGAATTACCCAATCGAAATTAAATAAAATGGCTGATTTTTCATCTAATCCTTCCTCGATTTTTTCCAATGTTTCTATTTTACCCAAAGTTGTTTTTACCCCGCGTGAGGCGGCACAAAAACACAAGACAATTCAACTTCCTTTAAAGGATTCTATAGGGCAAGTGTCTGCGGAGTTGATTACAGAATATCCTCCTGGTATTGTAGCTTTAGCACCTGGAGAACTTATTACATCAGATCTATTGACTTTTATAGAGAAAACCCATTTAGCCAATTCGGAAAGGAGATTTATTTTATGCCTAATCCAGTGATTTCTGCCGCTATATGGGCAACAGCTATTTTTGTGATTATCAAAATAATTTCGCATCTATTTAATAATATACTAACACGCACGACGGTTTATTTACTGCATCCACATCAAATGATTTCAGAGCAACTTCAAATAGTGTTAAAAACATGTTACCCTCTATTTCCTATTGATTATGTTAAATGGGATGGTCTTACTTATAAGCGAGGAAGCCTATTACGCGTTAATACTAGCATTAATACCACCCTAGAGGGTGAATTTGTTGGTGTTAGTGAAGAAAATATGCTTTGTTTACTTACATCCAGAAGTGTTGTTGCACATGAATTGGATTCCATTACAAAAATTTCGGAACTTTAGGTTTAGAGCGTAGCCCCACATTTAAAAAAGAGGAGAATTTACAGTGGAAAAACCCTATAAAATACTTATGACATTGATGGGAATGGAAATTGGCGGGGCAGAAACTCATGTGCTAGAACTAAGTAAAACTCTACAGCGCATGGGCTTATCAGTCCATGTGGTGAGTAATGGTGGGGTGTATGTGCAGGAGCTGGAAGAATGCGGAGTAAAGCACTACCAAGTGCCATTGCATAACAAACAATTTATTAATATGTTTTCATCCTACCGTGCTTTAAAGCAAATTATTATAGAGAACGAATTTAAACTAGTACATGCCCATGCACGTATTCCTGCGTTTATTTGCGGTTGGGTAAGACGTTTTAACAAAAAGCACCCGTTTAAGTTGGTGACAACTGCACATTTAGACTTTTCCGTAAAATTTCCATTTAACAAGCTGAGTAACTGGGGTGACAGGACCCTAGCAGTATCACAAGATATCAAAGATTATTTACTAGAAAATTACAAAGTTGAAGAAAAAAATATTAGCCTTACCGTAAATGCTATAAACACAGAAAAATTCGCGCCAGGTTTAGACGCTTCTGATATCATCAAAGAATTTAACTTGTGTGAAGATACGATAAAAATTGTGTCATTAAGCCGTTTGGATAAAGACAGAAGTTTAGCATCTCATACCTTGGTTGATATTGCAGAAAAATTAGCAAATGTGTCTCCTAAGCCAATTGAAATTATTATAGTTGGGGATGGTGATGATTTTGTTAATTTCCCCCCAAAAGTAGAGATTATAAATAAAAGAGCAGGGCGGGAGTTAATCAAACTTGCAGGGCAACGTACAGATACTCATAAATTTGTGGGGCTTGCAGATATTTTTGTAAACGTAAGCCGTTCTGCTTTAGAAGCAATGTCCACTGGTACACCTGTAATACTGGCAGGTAATCAAGGGTATTTAGGAATCTTAAATGAAGAAACAAAATCCATTGCCGTAGAAACAAATTTTACATGCAGAAATGCGGGTGATTTAACAGCAGATAAGCTACTAGCAGATATCACTACTTTGCTAAATATGCCCACAAAAGAATTTTTGGCATTGGGGGCGTGGGGGCGTAATTTGGCAATAACAGAGTATTCTCTGGAGCGTATGGCAAAGGACGCAATTGCCGTATACAAAGATGTACTTTCTGAAAGACCACCTGTTAATGTAGTCATTTTTGGCTCTTATGGGCAAAACAATAGTGGTGACGACATTATATTAAAATCAATTGTACAAAACCTTCGTGAACGCCGTAACAACATTAATTTGACTGTGTTATCACGCAAGCCAAAGGAAATCCGCAAACAGTTTCAAGTTGATGCCGTTCATCGGTTTAATTTAATTTCTGTATTTTCGCGCATTCGTAAAGCAAAATTGCTTATTGCGGGTGGGGGTAATTTAATTCAGGATGAAACAAGCACCCAATCACTTTTATATTATTTGTGGCTAATAAACACCGCACGAAGTTTGGGTGTATTAAATATGTTATATGCAAATGGAATTGGGGCTATTAATAATCCTAAAAATATCTCGCGCTCTACAAAAGTTCTTAATCGTGTAGAGTTAATCACCTTGCGTGAAGAAGGTTCGCTAAGAATTTTAAACGAAATGGGTGTAACCGCACCCGCAATTCATGTTACTGCTGATGCTTCTTTTGCCTTGCCCTTTCCAGAAGTGAATAATAATCTGCTTGACACCGTTGGAATAACAGGAAAATTTTTTTGTGTGGCATTGCGCCCATGGGCAAATAATCCAACTAATTTAGAAGAGCAAATTGCACTATTTGCAGATGAGCTTATAGACACTTATGGTTATCAAGCTGTTTTTGTGCCAATGCGCCCAGAGCAAGATACAGATATTGCACGACGTGTAATGGCTCTTATGAATAACAATAATAAGGAAAAATGTATTCTACTTGAACCAGAATTACAGGATTATAATTTAGCCCGCAATGTTTTGGGGTTAGCTTCTTTTGCTGTATGTATGCGACTTCATGCATTGATTTTTGCTATGGAAAAGGGTGTTCCAGCCATCGGATTGGTGTACAGTCCAAAAATCCGCCAATTTATGGATACTATGAATCAAGAGTGGTATATCCCTGTGGAAGAAACAAATATAGAAACATTGATTAAATATTCAAATATCATTCATGAAAATAAAGAGAGTGTTTCCTCAGAAATATATAACATTGGGCTTAACTTGCGTGAGTTGTCTGCCAAAAATGCAGATTTATGTATTGCATTACTTGAAGGGGAAATAAGCTGTTGACTTTGATTTTTAATGGATTTATCATCTTTCTAAAGGCAGTGTTTGTGTCTTAGAAGGAGGAAACCATATGGGTCAAAAACAAGTAGGCGAATTAGAACAAGCAATACACAGTGACTATAATAATATTGCAGGCATGGTTGTATTAAAAGAAGGCAAGCTACTATATGAAAAATATTTTAATGAGTGTACGGGCAATGCCCCCATTCATGTTTTTTCGGTGACTAAAAGTATTATTTCAATTTTGTTTGGTATTGCGATTGACAAAGGATATATTAAAAGCGTGGATCAAAAAGTATTGGATTTTTTCCCCGAGTATACGATTAAGAGAGGTGAAAAAACAATACAAGATGTTACAATCAAAAATATGCTTACAATGACAGCACCATATAAATATAAATCTGCACCATACACAAAATATTTTACAAGTGGCGATTGGGTGAAGTCAGCACTTGATTTATTAGGTGGCAAGGGAAACATTGGAGAGTTTAGGTATACTCCGCTTATTGGACCAGATATTTTGTCTGGTGTACTAATAAGCGCAACTGGTCAATCTATCCTTGATTTTGCAACAAAACATTTGTTTTTTCCATTGGGAATTAACGTTGAGAATAATATTACATTTAAGGACAAAGAAGAACAATTCGCCTTTCTTAAAGCCAAGAATATTAGTGGCTGGGTTGCCGACCCAAAAGGAACAAATACAGCAGGTTGGGGATTGACCATGACAGCAATGGACATGGCAAAGATAGGACAGTTGTACTTAAATGATGGGAAATGGGGTAATGAACTAATCGTATCAAGCAGATGGATAAAGGAAAGTATAGAAGAACATACTTGCTGGAACGAACTCAAGTTACCCTATGGATATTTATGGTGGTCAAGAATCGCTAATGGATATGCGGCAATGGGAGATAGCGGAAATATGATTTATATTAATCAAGAGAAAAATCTTGTAGTTTCTATTGCATCGCTTTATAAACCTACTGCAAAAGATAGAGTAAAACTTGTGGTGGATTATATTGAACCAATATTTGAGAGGGCTATGCCTAGTCAATCCGATTTTTGAGATGTTTATAAAAAACCCAACAAAGGAAAAATGTATTCAAGACACATAGTTGTCGTGTTTGCCATGATAAAATCACTTTATCAAAAATTGAAAGGAACATGAAAATATGCTTATTCCAACAATCAGTTTTCGCGGAAATTGCAATGATGCAATTGCGTTTTATAAAGAGACATTGGGGGCACAGATTAAGTCGGTTTCTTATTATAAAGATGCACCAGCTGGTTCGGAAAAACAATCAACACCCCCTGATTTTGTGGTGGATTCAGATGTGGTCATCGACGGTCAAACAGTGATGATGTTTGATGATGATGAAAGTAGACCCGTGAACGGTTGTTTTTATTTTAGTTTATCAAAAGACACAGTGGAAGGAGTTAGAACAATATTTAACAAGTTGGTGGAAGGGGGTAAGATAATTACCCCATTAGCACCTGTGTATTGGTCGCCTCTTTTTGGGATAGTTGAAGATAGGTTTGGAATCGCTTGGATGATAACAACTTCGAATTAACATCACCAATCTAGAAAAAGACCAGTGTTTACAGGCAGGGTCAGAATAGTTGTCCCTGCCTGTGTTAGTGTTATTATTACTCCACACTTTTTAATGCAGTCACCATATCTATATCTATTAGACGATGATAAGTGGCGACATTTACTAGCATTGCAAACAAGACTGATAATGCAATTGCTAGTAAAAAGCTGCTGGAGTAGATAATATGTGGAAATTTAAGCAAGTCAATTTCAACCGTGGTAAGCACAAAGCCATTAAGTGCAACTCCACCTACTAGCCCCAGAGTTATACCCATAGCTGTAACAATCATATTTTCGCGATAAAGATACATTGCAGTTTCTATATCATGGAAGCCTAGTACCTTAATTGTTGCAATTTCCCTCATGCGTTCGATAATATTTATCTCCGTTAGATTATATAACACCACAAATGCCAAAATACACGCCATAACCAAGATTACAATAGTAACCACACCCAAAGCATCTGTTTGATTAGATAGATTATCACGCATAAATGCCGTATTAACAAGGGCAAGTACAGAATCATGGCGTTGCATGGATGTATCTACATCACCAATGACAAACATTCCATTAGCAACAAACTCTCGCCCAAATAATCGAATATAATAATCCATGGGCATATATACATAATGGAGCACATAGTTTTCTACAATTCCAGCGGCACGAACCCTATAGGATTGCCCATCACCAGTGGTTAGGAAAAAGTAATCTCCTGCTTGGATGTTCATTTCACGCGCAAGTTTTTCTGTAACAAAAACACCTTCATCATATGATTGAAGCTGAATTGGTTCGCTACGCCCTCGCGTCCATGATTGAAAACCACGACTTGGCTCAACTAAATTTATAAAGTTGGGAAGTGCAGAAAAATCTTGAGGGATAATAATTGTGGCAGAAAATCCCCCCGCATAGCTGTGTGCATTGGCAGTAATAGTACGTATAAACAGACTTTCACCTTGAACGAATTCGAGTAGTTCATTCTGCTGTGTGGTGGTTACATCTCGCAGATGTAATTGAAAATCATAAATGCTTATATCATCAAATTGAATTTGTGCTACTGAACCTATACTATCACGCAAACCAAACGCGACTAATAACAAAGCTGTACAGCCCGCTACGCCCGCCAGTGTCATAAAAAAGCGACGTTTGTAACGGAAGATATTGCGGGAAGTTACCTTACTAATAAAGCCCATATGATTCCATATAAAAGGGATTCTTTCAAGCAGTACACGCTTGCCCGCTTTGGGTGATTTAGGGCGCATAAGTGTAGCCGCTTCCCCTTTAAGAGTATTTATACAGGTGAATAGAGCCGCCGCTAATATAGAACCTACAGCCGCCATTACAGCAATAGCAGAAACACCCCAAGGTATGGGATGATTGGAATGTGGCATATTGTACATATGCTCATAAGCATTAAAAATAATGCGTGGAATCAGTTGTGAACCTAGCACCACGCCCAAAATCCCACCAGCTAACCCACATGCAACGGCGTAGACCACATATTTAAGCATAATGGCAGAGCCACTATATCCCAAAGCCTTGTAAATACCAATTTGTCCTCGTTGTTCCTCAACCATACGACTAATAGAGGTTAATGCAACCAGCACTGCAACCAAAAAGAATAGTAATGGAAAAACATAACCCACTTGCTCGAGGCGTAGAGTATCTTGAAAATAAGACTCAAAAGCCGTACCATTTTGACGGGTAAACACAAACGCACGATAACCCTGTACTGTTGTTTCCATCCAACGTCGCCATTCTTGGGCGGCTTCATTATATTCGTGTGAAACTTGATGTAAATATCGCGATTCTCTCATTACCACAAAAATATCTGTATATCCCATAGAAAAAATATATGGATGTACATAAGCATAATAATGTACCGTTCCCGCGCCTAAGTGAGTGTTTCCCCTATCGCCAGTAAGATACAGCGGGGATTCTACCACCCCCACTATGGTTAGCTCTGTTGTGGAAAGCCAAACATCTACCCATGGGGCATACACTTCAATTGTGTCACCTATACTGGCTTGTCCTCCGCGCAATAAACGACGTTCCACCACAATTTCATTAGGGGCTTGAGGCAAACGCCCACTAATTAATTCTACTTGGTTAATGGTATCAGGCAAAGAGGTCAAGCGTATGATACGTTGAGTTTCGCGTAAATTTACGTAAACATCAAATATTGTGGCTGACATAGCTTTGTAAACAGCAGGTTCTTGACGAATCGTTTCGATTGCGCGTATCGCATCTCCATTTGAAAAGCGTATTTGCAGGTCATATAAATTAGCATGACGATATGCATTATCTGCTGCATCACGCATATTAATCGCTGTTGCATGTATTCCTACTACCAACATCGCGCCCAGCATGGTGATTAACAATATAGAAATAAAACGCCCTTTGGTATTACTTATTTCTCGCAAAATGTCCTTCCAAAACGGCGAAATACCTGACCGCCTTACCATTCTATTTCCTCCACTGGTGTAGGGTTAGGATTATCTTTTATAGAATCCACCTTACCACTTTTGATTTTAACTACTCTGTCCGCCATGGGTGTTATTGCCGAATTGTGAGTAATTACTACCACTGTTACACCTTTTTTGTGGCAAGTGTCTTGTAAGATTTTTAGTATTCCTTTGCCCGTTATATAGTCTAATGCGCCTGTTGGTTCGTCACATAGCAATAATTTAGGGTTTTTCGCCAATGCACGGGCAATTGCCACACGTTGTTGTTCTCCCCCTGATAATTGAGAGGGGAAATTATTTAACCTATCTGCTAAACCAACATCTGTTAGCACTGTGTATGGATCTAGTGCGTTAGTGCGAATATGTGATGCAAGCTCCACATTTTCTAACGCCGTGAGATTTTGGATTAAATTGTAAAATTGAAATACAAAACCAACATCATTACGACGGTATGATGCCCTACCACGTCGTGATAATTGTGTTATATCCTGCCCCCCTACATGTACTTTTCCGCTAGAAGTATGGTCCATACCCCCCAAAATATTTAATACTGTAGACTTACCTGCACCACTTGGACCAACGATTATACTAAATTTCCCTTCCTCTAAGGAAAAATTAACGCCATCTATAGCGCGTAATATTACATCGCCTGTTTTATATTCACGGACTACATTTTCAAACAAAACATATTCTCTCATTTTTTCCATTTGTTTTGTACACCTCAATAGTTTATCTTGGGTTTATCTACTTAGGGCGTGACAGAAAGTACAGCACATGATATAACGGTATGGGTAGAAAAGTCAAACGTCCGCAATGGCGCAACTGCACCCAATTAAAAAAGTGGCTACGCCACTTTCCGAAGGAAACGAAAGTGCGATTCATTCGCACTGTAGTGGCGGGGCTTGGGGCAGCGCCCCATTGGCGGCGGAAATTGCGAGAGCAATTTATTAGCAAATAAAGAAAGGAAATAAAAAATTGGAAAATACGAACATATTAAAACGCCAATACGGGTTATTTGTTGCTACTTGTATAGTCGTGGGTTTTATTGTGGGAACGGGAATCTTTTGGCGACCAGGCAGGGTACTTTATGAGTCTGGCGGAAGTTTAGCATTAGGTATTCTTGCGTGGGTTATTGGTGGGCTGGTTATATCCACATGTGTGTATATGTTCTCAATAATGGCAACACAATACGAAAAAATACATGGAATGGTAGATTATGCAGAAGCCGTTGTGGGTAAAAAATATGGTTATTTGACGGGTTGGTTTTTTTGCATTATGTATCAAACAGCAGGATATGCCATTATTGCATGGATATCCGCAAGTTTTACAGCGACCTTAGCAGGTGGGCGCACTGATGCAAACTTTATACTTGTTATTGCTGTTTTTTATATGATTGGAATGTTTGTAATGAATTATTTTGCCCCAAAACTTCCAATGCGATTAAATTCTATAACAACAATAGCCCGTTTGATACCATTGATTTTAATGGGTATTGTTGGTGTTGCCATCGGCTCTGCTACTTCTGCAATTGAAACAAGTAGTTATGTTATTCCCAACTTTGGAGAAGGCATTGCTGCCCCTTCATTTATGGGTGCAATATTTGCAACTGTGTTTGCTTACAATGGCTGGCAGGCGGCAGTTGCTTTTAACAGTGAAGTAAAAGACAGCAAACGTAATTTTCCTATCGCTTTATTATGTGGGTTTTTTGTAGTAATGATAATCTATGTATTGTACTTTATAGGGGTTGTGACGGCTGGTGATTCCTATGAGCTAATGCGTCATAATCAATTGGGTACAAGAAATGCTTTTGCTAATGTTTTTGGAAATGTGGCAAGTGACATTATTTTAGTTTTTGTTATTATTTCAGGGCTGGGTATTTTGAATATGTGCTGTATGGGAATGAGTCGTAGTCTTTATTCTTTGGCGCGCCGTGGGGTTGGTCCTGCTCCAAATAAAATGATAAAACTAAACCCCAAAACGGGAATACCCCAAAACAGTATGATTGTTTGTGTTTGTGTATCTTTTTTCTGGATGGCTGTGCAATATGGCAATCAAAATATGTGGTTTGGTACAGTAAATGAACGCCCATTTCGTTTTGAATTACCAGACTTCTATAACTTGATATTTTTTGTGTTACTAATTCCAATTTTTATCGGATTTTTAATCAGAAATCATAAAAATCAAGAAATTCACTGGTTTAATCGTTTTGTCGCCCCAACTATAGCAACAATAGGAGCAGGATTTATGATATATGCCTCTGTAATATCCAGCCCTATTCATGCTGTTGTTTATATGAGTGCTTTTGCCTTTTTTACAGTCATTGGTATAATTTTTTTGGTGTTTAGGAATTGAATCTAGGACAGGTCTATTGTAAAAACCTCTGTAGATGCCTATAATAATCAAATGAGAGGAGGGCAACTCATGAATTCTAATGAATATCCCACAGAACTGTTACATGCCGTAAACAGAGCTTCAGAAATATTACTAACAACAAGAGAACAAGATTTGTTAGAATCATTGATGAATGCAATGGAAATTGTCGGCAAAAACTTAAATGTAGATAGAGTTCAAATATGGCGAAATGAAGAAATTGATGGCGTGCTAAATTTTGTAATGCGTTATGAGTGGTTAAGTGATGTAGGCAAAGAAAAAATAGAAGTACCTTTGGGTTTGCATTTTCCATACAGTCACATCCCTGATTGGTATGAAAAGTTTATGCGTGGTGAATGTATAAACTCTCCAATTTCTCAATTGTCTCCTAACGAAGCGGCATTTTTAGGATATTACGAGATGACGGCTATAGTTATAATACCCCTATTTTTATATGATGATTTTATTGGCTTTTTTAGTGTTGATGATTGCAAAGACGAGCGTATTTTCACAAATGAAGAAATGAATGTATTAGCCTCAACAGGTTTGATGTTTGCCTCTGTCTTTAATCGTGTTTTGCAAGATAATAAACTTGAAAAAGCTCTTACACAGGCAATTTCTGCAAACCGTGCCAAAAGCGACTTTTTAGCCACAATGAGTCATGAAATGCGAACTCCTATGAATGCCATCATTGGCATGACAGCCATAGCAAAAAAAACTGATGATACAGAGCGCAAAAAATACGCCTTGGACAAAGTGGAGGAAGCGGCACACCACTTGTTGGGCGTAATAAATGCAGTTTTGGATATGTCAAAAATAGAAGCAAATAAAATGGAATTACAACCTGTAGAGTTTGAGTTAAAGCGTATACTTCAAAAGGTAGTAACCCTTGTAAAATTTCGTATGGAAGAAAAAATGCAACGTTTTAATGTAAGCGTAAATAATGATGTTCCACGATATTACATTGGGGATGACCAGAGGCTAACACAAATAATAACAAATCTACTGACTAACGCGGTAATTTACACACCACAGGAGGGCGAAATTAGCCTACATGTATCTGTGTTAAGGCAAGATGATGCTGTGTGTGAACTGCTTTTTCAAGTAATTGACACAGGTATAGGCATTTCGCCAGAGCATAAAGAGCGACTTTTTGGCATGTTTGAACAGGCGGATGGAAGCACTAGTAGGAAATATGGCGGTACAGGGCTTGGGCTTACCATTTCAAAAAAACTTGTAGAGCTTATGGGTGGGCATATTAGTGTTGAGTCTGAATTAGGAAAAGGCTCTACTTTTACTTTTATGGTGAAGTTGCAAAAAGTCGAAAATCTTTTTAATAATGCACATGGAAATAATACACAAGAAGGAGAAAATAATTTTCATGGTAAAAAAATTCTATTTGCAGAAGATATAGAAATCAATCGCGAAATTGTTATTTCCCAATTGGAAGGCACTAGATTAGAGATTGATATAGCCATAAATGGTGCAGAAGCTGTTAAAATGATTAAAGCAGAACACACCCGTTATGATCTTATATTTATGGATATGCGTATGCCTGAAATGGACGGATTGCAAGCAACGCGCAAAATACGGGCGTTACCCTCCGATTATGCAAAAAATATACCCATTATTGCCATGACGGCAAACGTATTTATTGATGATATTGAACAATGTTTGACGGCTGGAATGAATGACCATGTTGGCAAGCCTGTTGATATGGCTGTTATATTCGAGAAGTTACGAAAGTATCTGTAATTAGAATTTGAACTAACTTATTCGTCATTGCGGGCTTAACTCGCAATCTCTTTTGCGCAAAAATTTGGGAGGGGATTAAATTAAATGAATAAACCATCACTTGGAAGACGAGTAATAAACAAAACATGTTTATTCTTGGGAGTATTTTTCTTATTTCTTGGAATAATGTTTGCATTGGGAACCATAGGTGATTTTTGGGATATGGATTTGTCTATTCGTGGAATAGCTGTGATATTGGTCTTTATTGCTATAACAGCGTTTCTATGTTGGCTTGCTTTTAAATTTTTTTGGCTTAGTCTTGATTATAGTGATGATTCAGATTCAAAGTCTTTTACTGGAGGTCTTGAGACTATAGAACCCAATGAGCCAATTCCAGATTTTAAATACCATCCCGCGCCATTAGATACCCAATCCGCAGAGCAATTTGAAACATTTGAAACTATAGTATGTGATATTTGTGATCGTTTACCTTGTGTTAGTTATAACATGTTCCCATTCTACACGACAGAACATCCTGATGGAGATTCAGATATAGATGATGTGGATGTTTGCCTTGATTGTATTAAAAGCGGTGATGTTACCAGAAAATATTCTGGAAAATTTAATGACCCAGATGCAAGTGACCAACAAATTTTTGATATTGACAAACGAGAAGAATTATCATTGCGTACACCTGGTTTATTTATGGAGCATCCTCTTTGGCTAACTCACTGCAACGACTATTGCGCTGTTATAACAAATGTTTATAATTGGCAATGCCTTGAAGATGATGGTTTAGCAGAGGAAGTAGAAAATGATTGGGTTCTTTATAAAGGTGCGCCGATTAGCACGATAGAAGAAATAAAAGAGGTAATGCACTACGATTATAAAGGCGAATTTGATTATATAGGGCTTCTGTTTCGTTGCATTCATTGTGGCAAACATCGCTTATATATAGACTCTATTTCAGAAGATGAAGAAGAAGATGAAGATGATTGTGAATACGACGAGTAATAACAAGTATCATGCTGTAAAACCTCGTCATTCCGCACTTGATGCGGAATCTCTTTAAAATGATTGCGGGTTAGTCGTGAGCTAAAACCAACCCTTGTATTATATAAAGATATATTCCATGGAAATATTGGCAATAATATACACATTGGAATAATGTTTATATTTTAGAAGGTGATGGCATGGCAGAAAAATATATAATCAAACCAAGTGGCGCACTACGCGGAGAAATTGAGATAGGTGGCGCAAAAAATGCCGTCCTACCTGTGTTGGCGGCAACTATTCTCACGGGGCAAAAATGCAGAATACAGAATGTTCCCAATTTAAGTGATGTTGAATCTATGTGTGTTTTGCTTGAATCCTTGGGTGGAAAACGCGATTGGAATAAGCCCAAAGGCACATTGGACATTGACACAAGTAAAATAGACTGTTCTGATGCGTCCTATGAAATAGTAGGGAAACTTAGAGCTTCATTTTTAGTCTTAGGACCACTTTTGGCACGATTTGGACGCGCGAAGGTATCGTTGCCTGGTGGCTGTGCAATTGGCACACGCCCCGTAGACTTGCACCTAAAAGGGTTTGCGGCATTGGGGGCAAAAATAGACCATTCTCATGGATATGTAACTGTTGTCGCGCCTAAACTGGTTGGTGCAAAAGTTTATCTCGATTTTCCGAGTGTTGGAGCAACTGAAAATATAATAATGGCGGCAACTTTAGCGGAAGGGCAAACTATTTTAGAAAATTGTGCAGTAGAGCCTGAAATAGTAGACCTTGCAAACTTCCTTAATGCGTCAGGCGCGGATATTCGTGGAGCAGGAACAGACACAGTAAAAATAAATGGTGTAAAAGAATTAATTGGTACAGTTCATAGTGTAATTCCTGATAGAATAGAAGCAGGGACATTTATGGTTGCTGCTGCTGTCACACGTGGTGATATTTTGCTAACAAATGTGCTGGGTGACCATGTAAAACCTGTAATAGCAAAATTAAAAGAAACAAATATAATGGTGGATGAACTGGATACGGGCATACGTGTAAGATATGAAGAAGGAACAGAAGTTGTTGCCGCAGATATAAAAACCTTACCATATCCAGGCTTTCCCACAGATATGCAGGCGCAATTTATGAGCCTTATGGCAACCGCAAAAGGTACTAGTATCATGACGGAAACTGTATTTGAGAATCGCTTTATGCAGGTGGGTGAACTCAAACGTATGGGCGCGGATATAAAAATTGAAAGCCGTAGCGCAGTAATAGAAGGTGTGAATCGTTTGGCAGGTACACAAGTAGCGGCGAGTGATTTACGGGCAGGGGCGGCATTGGTGTTAGCGGCATTATGCGCTGAGGGGACTACAGAAATTACAGGGCTTCATCATATCGACCGCGGATATTATCATTTGGACAAGCAATTAAACAAATTGGGTGCGAATATAAAAAGAGTGGAGTTATAACTCCACCCTTTGTACATTTGCAATCTATTAGTTGCCTATAACAACAAAACCATATGCTGGAGCAACAAAGATTAGAAGATGTTCATTGTCTTCTAGTTCCACATCTTCATAAGGTTCAAGCAATTCTAATAATTCAAGACTGCCATAATTATCAAGTAACCATACATAAACAGGTTCTTCGCTAACATAAATAATGCTAACTACAAGTTCCCCATCAAATTCACTGATAACACGAAGCCCTGAATTTACACGAACTTGGAATATTGATACATCTTTATCTTCCAAAGCATTTTGTTGAGCTTGTAACAAATCTTCAACAACAACCATTTCAACTAAAGAGATTGTGATGAATCTGTTTGTTACTTGATTTGCAAGTGAATAAAGAGCCTCTGCATCCAGTGTAATAGTACCAAAGGCAAATTGAACTTCAAGCCCAAGTTCTGCTGTGGCAAAACGACTTACAATATTAGTTGGTAATTGTACCACACTATATGGTGTGCCTGTTACATTGATAACCACAACTTCATTACTTGCGGTAATAATGCGTCTTGCTTCATTGACAGTAATGTTGAATACAACTTGACTGTTTCTAAAAGTCAAGTCTACATCTACACCACTAACAGAAGGAGTTTCATCTACAACTTCATTATCGTCTGGTGTTGGGGTTGGAAATGGCGCAGGAGTCCAAGTATCATAAGAAGATGTTACTCTAATTGTTGCTTCACCATAAATAGAACTATCAAATGTTGAAGTAGCTCTAATTGTTAGAGTTGTAAATGGTTGGCTTCTAGCAATTGTGAGTAATCCATCAGCGTTGATGTATGTCCCTTCAACGATGTCTCCACCAACTATAGACCATGTCATACCTTGCGGAACTGTTGTAGAACCAATTGTGTTAAACATAAACTGGCGTTGACGACCTCTTGTAATTGACGATGTAGCAGGCCATACAAGCACTTCTTTAAGGATAGTAGGTTGCCAAATTACAACCAGATTAACCTCTTCATTAGGCATTACAAAAGTGGTAATAGGGTTGTATTGAACTGCAAAGTTAATGTTAAGTGCGGCTGGTGATGTGGTCCAATGAGAAAATTCAAATCCTTCTGGTGTAAGCCCGGCGTCGATTATAATTGTTTGCCCAGCAGGAGCATGAGGTACATTAGACCTTGCATTTTCTCCACCATCCCAGATAAAAATATTGTGACTTGCTGGAGGAGGTGTAGGTTGTGCTGGAGGGGGCGTAGGAACAACTGTTGAACTTGGTGCAGCTATTGTTACTGTAATAGTATGATTCCCACCATAAGCATTCGTAGCAGTAATCAACAATTCTGTTCCCACAGGTGCAGTTGCGGCAACTGCAAGTGTAGCAGACATACTCAGTGGTAATGGTGTATCGCCTGGGGTTGTGGTTGTAGCAAATTTTTGTGTCCATCTTAAACCATTGACATGGAAACCAACACCCAAATGGGTAACGTTAGGAGCTAGAATATTAGCTCTATGCCCTGGTGAGTTCATCCAAGCATTTACTACAGCTTGTGGAGTTTGTTGCCCTGCTGCCACATTTTCACGTATAGCAGACCAGTTTATCCCAGCTTGATCAATCCTCTGAGAAAATGTTCTTCCGTCAAAACTATCATGAGACATAAAATTATTCAATGCCATGTCTAGGCTATGCAAACGAGAAATATGAGCCAAGCCATAGTGCCAAATTAGAGGCTCTAGGCCATATGCAGCTCTTTCTGCATTTGTAAGGTCAAAAACTTGACGTTCAAAAGTATCTGCGTTTGATGGTTGCATTGGAATAGGCGTAATAGTTACTCCAGTCATTGGCGCACCAGTTGAGCTAACTTCCCATGCTATAACAGGCATACCTGCTGTAAGTTCTATTGAGCCACCCGCTTCTAGGGATACATTTTGGGGCGTTATATTAACGGTATTAATCGCCTGCGCGGGTAAAATTCCGGACGCACTAAATACCATAACTGCCGCTAATAAAAGGGCAATTGTTCTTTTGCTTCTTTTAAACATTTTTTAATCCTTTCTTTGTACACATTTAATTAATTTCTACTTATTGGTTGGGTTTTGCCTACTATGTACCCCTCCAAAGACTATTATAAACAGTCATTATAATCCACCCCCTTGTATTAGATTTGTTGCCAAACTAATAACATTGTAATCATAACATCAAAGATATGTATGTGCAATTTTTATCACCATATTGTAATTTAATTGAAATGAACATACTCAAAATATTGCGATTTATTCATAAAGAGTGTACACTTTTAAAAACTAGGGATTAGAGAGGGTTAGTATAAAATGGTTGGTAGTAGGAGTCTTATAAAAGCTGTTTTCCTTATTGTGGCAATAGCTTTGGGTATTATATTAGGGTGGTCTGTGTTGTGGACACCTGCCCCCCTTGGCAGGCATTTTGAAATATCGGCATATCGTATGTATGACCATCTGCAAGTTATAGCCGCAGAAGAACGTTCTGTGTTTCATCAAGAAAGGCGTTTATATGTACGTGATTACTTAATTCGCAAAATAGAAAGACATGGGCTTACAGCAGAAATCGACTATTTTACTGTTGACTGGGTAGATTATGCAGGTCGTGATGTTATACTAGAGGGTAGTAATGTTTTTGTGCGAATATATGGCAGAAGTGATACAGCGATAATGTTAATGGCGCATTATGATTCTCGTGGGGTGGATTGGACACTTAACCCTGCTAGTAATGTGTATTCTCCTGGTGCGGCAGATGCGGGTTATGGATTATCAGTTATGCTGGAAATTGCCCGTATTTTTGTAGGGCGGGAACTGGAAAACAGCATATATCTCTTATTCACAGATTTAGAGGAAATATGGCTGTTGGGTGCAGAACATGCCGCAAGCACCATGGATTTATCCAATGTTAGCATGATTTTAAACCTTGAAGGGCGTGGCGTTCGCGGACCAGTATATATGTTTGAAACCAGCCCAAACGACTTAAATGTAGTCCGATTTTTTCAAGAAGCAACACGACACAGAATGAGTTACTCTCTTACCACTGCAATTCTTCGCATGATGCCCAATGATACCGATTTAACGCCCTTTCTAGAACGGGATTTTATTGGCATGAATTTTGCCCCATTAAACAGCATTTTTTATTATCATACTGCCGATGATAGTCTTGAGAATATTTCACTTTCCACAATGCAGCAATATATTGAAATGATTGCAGAAATCGTAGAGTTATATGTAACAGACCCCCGCTTTTCTGATGTAAACTACTTTAGAACAAACCGTTCGGGGGTATATTTTTCACTACCGAGGGGCTTTTTGGTTCTTTATTCAGAGATCACTGCAATGATTTTAGGGTTTGTAATGCTTGTTTTAGTGTTGTTGCTTATAGCATATTTGTGGCTACAAAACGAAATTTCTTTTAATAAGATTTTTAAGTGGTGGGGATATATTGTTGCTTATATAATAGTGTTTGCTTTTCTGGGGCTGGGAACGAGTCAATTTATTGCCCGTTTTACAGGGCAAAGGTTTAGTATAAGTTATGTGCTTATACGTCCAGAACGGTATGTTATGTGGGTTGCGGTTGCCATTACTATAATTGGATTTTCTTTAATGCATTATGTATTAAAAAACCGCTTCACACGCAATGAAATGGTTTCCAGTTCATTGCTTATGTTAGCGGTAATTAACGCTGTTTTAAGTATTGTTATGCCCGCGGCTACTTTTTTGGTTTTTATTCCATTAGTTTTAACGTTTATATCTGTGATACTATCTTTTATCGCGAGAAACAATATTATTGTAATATCAATAACTGCCTCTTTGCCAATAGTCTTAATAGGCATATTATTTATCCCTGTGTTATTTTCATTTCTCCTTGCATTAACTATTGGAGGGTTGGCAATTTTGCTTGTTTTATCAATCATAATGGTTGTATCTTTTCCAGCATTGTGGAGAGATATAGCACTTCCACTTGGCACTAATGTGCTCCGTGTCAGCGAAGGGGGCGTAATCTCCGCTTACATCGACACGCAAGCGCGTTAATGTCAATCAGAATTGCTATATTTCAAATTATGATTCTGTATATCCTCTCAAATAATAACCCTGCTATCATCCATGCAGGAAAATAATCAAGGCGTACAATTCCTTTAACGTGAAAGCGCGTTGTACTGTAATCCCAAGGGCAAACATCAACGCGCTTCAGCAAAGTACCTGTTAGGAATTCCCCTGACATAATTAATATGGCATAAATCATACCACGAAAAATAAAATTTAATGGTGCGATAAGTGTAAAAACAGGCTCTATGAAAACTACCATTCCATAAATAAAAAACATCCAGAGGCTTGTAGTAGAACGTAAGGTAAAATTTTTTCTCTTTAACTCTGCAAGACCAGTCCAAAGGACTTCCATTAGGCAACCTATCGCACCATACATAAGAAATCTCATAATCATGAGAGTATTATGCCCGCGATTTGTATTTTCATTCTGGTAGTTGCAGTAAATGCATTGCAACTGCCAGAATGGGACTAATTGGTTGTAGTGTTTCATATAATTTTAATACAGATATGGGGGGCTAGCCCCAACCAACAATGTGGAGGAATTACAGTGGATAATAAAAAAGCGACCACGTCACTTCTCGAAGGAAGTGTAACTGGGCTTTACCCAGCGGAACAGCGGGGGGGCAGAACCCCTATTGGTAATAAGAGATTTTTTTTGCTTGGAATAGTATTAGGCGGGTTACTTATGTTTGTTGGGACAACAATGTATAACTCTCACATACATAGTAGACAATGGGGTAATTCAATTGACCCAAATACTAAGATAACAGAAATATATTCGTTGGTAAATCAGTTTTCTATTTTGCCATTTGACAAGACGGAAATGCTTGAAAATATGTATCGTGGTTTTTTGGATGGTGTAGGTGATCCATATACCCAATATTTTGACAGAGAAGCATTACAAGCCTTTCATGTTCGAACAGAAGGAGTGTATGTGGGTATTGGTGTGATGGTGTCAATTGACCCCACAGATAGAACCATAACTATTGCTGTTCCATTTCAGGGTGCGCCTGCCGCAGAGGCAGGGCTTTTTCCAGGTGATAAAATTATTGCTGTTGAAGGTGTTGATGTAGTTGGGCGACCTTTGGAAGAAGTAACAGGTATGATTAAAGGACCAGAAGGTACAACCGTGCGCCTTACTATATTGCGCCCATATGAAAACAGTCGTTTTGATGTTGATGTAATGCGTTCGCGAGTAGAGATTCCAACGGTATTTCATGAAATGTACCTTATGGGAGAAGGGGAAGAAGGGCAACGCATTGGTTATATTCGCATAGAAGGCTTTGAACGTGTCACTTGGCCACAATTCCAAATAGCATTATCGGAGTTGGTCGCCGATGATATGGAGGCTTTAATTTTAGATTTACGTAATAATCCAGGTGGGTTATTGGATGTTGTAAGTAATATTACCAATTTATTGCTTCCAGAAGGAGTTATTACTTTTACGGAAAATGTGCGTGGCGAAAGGAATTATTTCTACTCAACCGCTGAATATTTAGGTTTGCCAATAATCCTTTTGGTAAATGAACGTAGTGCAAGTGCCTCTGAGGTATTAAGTGGAGCGATTCAAGATACAGGCACTGGGATTGTAGTTGGTGCGCAAACTTTTGGTAAAGGTATTGTGCAAAATTTATTATATCTTTCTGACGGTAGTGCTATTAAATTAACAGTGGCAAAATATTTCACCCCCAGTGGTGCTTCAATACATGGAATTGGTGTCATTCCCAATGTGCATGTTCCAATGGAAGAATCCCTAAGTCGTCGTATCGGCCAACTTGAGTTGGAAGAGGATGTACAATTGCAAGCCGCCTTAGTTATTATGCAGTCAATTTTAAGATAGTAATTTTATCAAAACCGTGGAATTTCACCCCACACCCCACAAACTTTTGAAAAGGTTTGATCAAAACTTTGTCTTAAAATCGTGCATTCGCACGATTTTTTTTGGGTTAGAATTTCTGCTCTGCTTTTTCATCATGCGTTTGTTGTGAAATTAAATAACTACCCCATTGCAAATCCCCCAAATAAACCCTATAATACAAACAATAGAGGACATGCAGTATAGCCAATGTCACTTAAATAAGTGTGTTAGCTATAACACTTTGCTTTGGGGGAAATACCTAGTATAGGGGGAAACACCTTGATTGATATTGATAACAGTTACGACATGAATGCCCGCATTAAAGTAATAGGCGTTGGAGGCGGGGGCAACAATGCTGTTGACCGCATGATAGAAGAGGGAATAAATAATATTGACTTTATATCTGCCAACACTGATGCCAGAGCTTTGGCAAGGTCTAAAGCTCCCGTTCGTATACCATTGGGGGAAAGCATAACTAGAGGATTGGGTGCGGGTGGTTTACATGAAGTAGGGAAAGCCTCTGCGGAAGAACAAGACTCCCGTGACAAACTTACAAGAGCCATTGAAAATACGGATTTGTTGTTTATCACTGCTGGAATGGGTGGTGGTACAGGGACAGGTGCGTCACCTGTAATAGCCAGCATTGCCCGCGAAAAGAACATACTAACCATTGGTGTTGTTACAAAGCCTTTTAATTTTGAAGGTAAACCACGTACTCGTAATGCACAATGGGGTATCGCAGAACTTCGTAAAAAAGTTGATACTTTAGTTGTAATTCCAAATGAACGTTTGTTGGAAATAGTTGGTGATGATGTGCCTCTGGTGGAGGCATTTAAACGTGCTGATGAAGTTCTGCGTCAGGGCGTAATGGGAATTAGTAATGTTATTTTAGTGGACGGGCTTATTAATCTGGATTTTGCAGACGTAAAAACAGTAATGCAAGACCAGGGCATAGCACATATGGGTATTGGTAGAGCTACTGGAAAAGGTAGAATTGAAAATGCTACTAGAGAGGCTATCAATAGCCCACTTTTAGAGACTTCTATAAATGGTGCAAAAGCAGTAATTATTAGTTTTACAGGCGATTCAAGAATGGGGCTTAAAGAAATTGGTGCAGCCGCAGAATATGTTCAAAGTGTGCTTGATACTGACGCAAATGTAATGTTTGGTGCAACCATTGATGATTCATTGGATAATGAGGTAATGGTTACTGTTATTGCAACAGGGTTAAGTGAGTATGCTGGTGAAGAACCATCCATTATAAGAAAATCACCAGAAAAAGAAAGAAGCACTGGTAAAGTTGATGTGAATGTGATTAAAGCCGATTTTGGCAAGAGCAAAACGGACAAAACAGAAGCATCAACACCCCCTCCTATTGATGAAGAGCTTGATGTTGATGGTGACGATGACGAACCTCCTGTAATTCAAACGGCAAAAGAAGTAGTGCGGGAATCAGTAGAAAAGAAAAAGCCACCAAAAGAAAAAATAAAAGAACCACCAGAAAAAGCACCTGAAGAACCACAACCTGTTGCGCCAACATTTACATTATTTGATGAGGAATTGCCAGGTTTTATGATGACTAAAACAAAAAGAGATACTGATAGGCGTTTCTAAAAAAGTGACTATAGCCACTTTCCAAAGGAAGCATAGTTGGGGTTTCCCCAGCGGATGCGGGCAGAGTTCCATTGATAAAAAAGCGACTCCGTCGCTTTCCGAAGGAAACGGAAGCGCGATTCATTCGCGCTGTAGTGGCGGGGGATTGGGGGCAGCGCCCCCATTGAGCGACGGAAATTGCGAGAGCAGTTTCCTAGCAAATAAAAAAGCCCATCTAAGCAATAGTGATATTGCTTAGATGGGCTTTTTATTACGGATTTAATTATTGCTATTTGAGGACTTTTCATAGTCTTCTTTTGACAAAATTGGTTTTGCTAATAATACATTGGTTTCGGCTTTTATTTCGCCTTCTGCCCACTCTTTGCCTGAACGTCGCACTATATCCATATATTCATCCACTGCTTTTTTTATTGGGGCAAACAGTTCGTGTTCAGCGACTTCTGGAGTATTTGGCAAATTAAACAGACCTCCCTGCCCAGCAAATAATGTACCAAATCCCTTTTCGCCATAGTTACGACTGAACATTTCTACTATGCTTTTATAATTTCCTTCATGCGTCCAGAATCCGCAGGTGGAAATTAACATGTGGCGTTGTTTAGAAAAATCATAACGGTCTGGGTGGTCACCATATTCGGCACTTTCGTCCATTTCAGGTAATGCTAAGGGTAGTTGCTTGTCTATAAAAGTTTTAAGTGGACCAGGCACATTATAATAATATAGAGGGAATGACCAAATGACCACATCAGCTTTTATGATTTTATCCAGCATTTGTGGCATATCATCATCAAGTATTACACATTTGCCTGATGTATGTCCCCACCAGCATCCAAAACAGCCTAGGCAATAGTCTATACGAAGTTTTGACACATCTATTATTTCTGCATTATTGTAGCCCGCGCCTTCTAAAAAAGCATGGGTTAATTTCATTGTGTTGCTTGCGTCGCCTTTTGGCGAACCATTTATGACTAATACATTCATTATTTTTCCTCCATTGATGTTGTTATAAATTTTGAAAATGGTTTTTGCTCTTTAATATACTTTAGCCAGTTAAGTGTGCTGTACCCATTTTGAAGCCCATAAAACAGCGTGGAAATTTGATAATAATGTTTATTGTTTACGTCGTCGATAGTCATTTCTTCATCAACTTCTTTCTTTATGGCTAAAAGCTGATGTAACAACTGTTCAACTAAAAATTCATACTCTTGTAGTCGCTTGGTACGTATCTCTTTTGGTAACTCCCCATAAAAGAAGATTTTGGAAAGTTGTGTTTCGCCATGTTCCATCAAATCCACTGGGGCTGATAACCATTCCATAAAGTATTCTTTTCCAAGAGCGGTTGCCTTATAGTATTTTTTTAGCCTATTGCCCTGCATTTGTTCGTTCATGGTCAGATATTCCTTTTCTGCGAGCTTTTTTAATGTGGGATACAACCGTCCATAATTTGCTCTATAGAAAATGCCTATACTTTCGTTGACCTCCTTTTTAATGTCGTATCCAGTTAGTTCTTCGTCAAGAACCATGCCGATTACGATGTAATCAAGCATTTTACGTCCTCCTTTATTGTAATTTAAATATATCCGTTGAATATATTATATGCACATATGATTTTCTTGTCAATACTGTATTTCAATAAATAAAAAAGACTATTGCAAACCAATTTTTGATCTGAAATAGCCTTTTTACTTACATAGAGACTGTCCTCTTTACTTTCCATATTTCCAGCCTCTAGTAAAATCAATTATTTATGCACCTGCAACAGCACTAACCATTCTGCGCCCTTGCTCTTGGATGTTGTTTTGTTGTTGTGCTTGTAAAAGAACCTGCATTTCATTAATAACACGTTCTTGGTTTACAGCCATCATTTCCAAAGCCATATCTGCATCACGAACCCTGCTTCTGGAATCAGATAGGTTTTCGCTACTAATCATGTTTGCTTGCATAGTGTGGTTTAAACGATTTTCCATCGCACCTAAGTTAGCACGTTCCCTATTAACTTCTTGCAGGAGTGCGTCAACATCAGCAGTAGTAAAGTTTATATCAGCCCGTTGAAGACTGGACATGCCTTCTGCAGGGGTGGTAAGGTTACCTTCACCAGCTACATTAAAATCAGCAACAGCTTGTGCCATACTTGTCATATCATTAATACGAACAGTCATACCACTACCATCTGCTGATGAAGCGGTATGCAAATCCGCACCTTGGTTCAACAATGTTTGACCATTAAACTCAACGCGCCCAATCGTAGCACCAATCTCACGTGCCAATTGCCCAATTTCTTCTTGAATCATACTGCGTTGGCTTTGATTTAACGTACCGTTTTCTGCCTGAATGCTTAATTCACGAATACGTTGCAAATTATCGCCAATACCTTCAAGACCACCATCCGCTGTTCTGATAAGAGCTTGCATATCGTTTGAATTGCGCGTTCCTTGGTCAAGACCACGAATTTGAGCAGTCATACTTTCTGCAATAGCCAAACCTGCCGCATCATCAGCCGCGGAATTAATTCTATTACCGCTTGCTACACGCATAAAAGCGGGACTCATTTGATTTTGCGCAATATTTTGAATCGTCATGATAATATCCTCCCTGTAATAAATATACTATTATGTTAGATTTATCTGTTTGCTAATAAACTAATTGAAGCGGCTGAACCAGACGCTGCCCATTCATCAAAGCCATTCATAACAGCTTCAAGCGTTTGATGACTGATTTCTGGCAATTCTCCGCCAAACATACGTTCTGCTTGGTCAAATCCGCGTTGTACGGCATCCCTAAGTAAATCAATACGAGCAGGGTCGCCCCCAGAGATAGCAACAGCAAAATCTAACAAACGAGTTGCTGTGGATTCTACACTAAAATAGCCGCCTTCGTCAATCATTTCCTGTGCTTCTGCACGCATTTCGTCGGTTACTTCGATATCGCGAATATTCCAGCCAGAAACAAAACCTTGTCTTTCTGCCTGTTGGTTAAGTAAAGTTTCAACCATACGGCGGAAAGAATCTACTTGTTGTTGATGACTGTTCCACATGTCGCGAACGCGATTCATGTCTGCTTGGAAAGATTGAGGCTCTTGCGCGTTTACACCCGCTTGATATACACCAGCGGCTCCAAATCCACCATTGGCAACTGGTGGCGTTTGCGTGGGATTTTCCTGTGGCGGTGCGCCAGGAATAGGGTTGTTTGTAGTCCATTGGTTTGTTTGAGTTGCATTAAGCAACTGAGTTACACTATTGATATCCATACGTGACACCTCTTCATAAATTTTCACTTTATGGCGCGTAATTTGCGCTGTGATTTACACCCATACGCTCCGTATGGGTTTCACAAGGTATATCGTCTGAATATCAAAATAACTTAATAACATTTTTACATAATCAACCCAAAGTTTTTTCTACCACTTCAACCAATTCTTTTGCCCACAATTCTATCTGTTCAAAATCTTTTCCTTCAATCATGACACGAACAATTGGCTCTGTTCCTGAGGGGCGCACCAAAATACGCCCATCGTCTGCAAGTTTTTCTTCTATGTCCTTTTGTACTTTTTGAATTGTTTCATTAGTAAACATTTCTTTTTTTCGTTCATTGGGTACTTTCGCATTAATTAGCACCTGTGGAAAAATTTCCATTATTCCTGTAAGCTCGGACATTTTCACTTTCTTTAATGCCTTTACAATTAAAAGACGAATACCTGATAAAACGCCGTCACCTGTTGTACTGTATTCGCGGAAAATTAAATGCCCAGATTGCTCTCCGCCTAATGGGAGATTATCCTCAATCATTTTTTCCAACACATACCTATCACCAACAGCAGTTCGATGAAAAATTATATTTTCTTGATTACAGAATTTCCCTAAACCTTGATTACTCATTACTGTGGCTACTAACTCGTTCAACTTGCCTTGCTCTTTCATGTGTTGGCTACAGATTGCAAGAATCACATCACCATCTATAAGATTACCATTTTCGTCAGTGGCAAGCATTCTATCACCATCACCATCAAAAGCTAACCCAATATCTGCGCCAATAGTTCGCACATATTCTTGTAAATCTTCCATATGAGTAGAGCCACAACCAGCATTAATATTCGACCCATTTGGTTTGTTGGACAATGTAAATACTTCTGCTCCCAACTTAGCAAGCACTAATGGTGCAACTTCAGATGTCGCGCCATTGGCACAATCTAATGCTACTTTAATCCCATCAAGCCTTATCCCCAAAGCAGTTGACACCAAATATGAAGCGTAATCATCTAAAGCAAATGGGCATGTATTTATAACGCCAACGCCTTCACTTTCAGGACGAGGTAAGTCATCTTTGCCGAAAGTATCTGTAATTAACGACTCGATTTCATCTTCAAGGGAATCCTGTAATTTAAAACCTTCATTATTAAAAAATTTAATTCCATTATCTTGCATGGGGTTGTGTGAAGCAGATATCATAACACCTGCATCCAATTTGTAATGTCTTACTAGATATGCAACTGCTGGAGTTGGAATTACACCAGCTTGAAAAACATATACTCCAATAGAACAAAGCCCCGCAACAAGTGCCGCCTCTAACATATCACCAGAACGACGACTATCTTTTCCCACTAATACACGGGGTACACCTTTGCAATTTTTTGTAAGCACATATGCACCTGCACGCCCAAGTTGAAATGCTAGTTCTGGTGTTAATTCTTTTTCTCTGTTTGCTACTCCGCGCACACCGTCCGTACCAAATAATTTACCCATCTTAAATTCCTTCTTTCCTGATTTATACCCAATTAATATAATATATTCTATGCTCTTGAACAACTTTTGTTTTGTACAACGTAACAAGCCCTACAATCGTAATTTTCGGCGTATTAAAAATCCTAATTTCCTAAAACCCATTTGCAAAGTTAGGCGAAAATTGTACAATCTTTGTATAATAACCAAACGGCGCGGGTTTTGTTTAAGTCGTTCATTTTTTAAAGCATGACGGATTACATATTCCCCTGTGGAAAACTGTGTTAAATATATGAGGGTATACCAATAAGATTTTTCATTATCCTGTTTTTGACCATGCCCTTGCCGCCACCAATGATTATTATGGTATTGTTCACGAAGCGGTTTTGCTTGTTCTTCTTGAATTTCTTCCCATGTTTTAACTCCATGGTCTATAGCAATTTGTTCAATTGGTGTACCTGGCAAAAAACTCAACCCGTGTAACTGTAATTTAAATGGTTTTGAAATATTTCTACAAAGTTCTAGTGTTGTTTGTAAGTCTTCAATCGTTTCAAAGGGATGCCCTAGAATAAAATCATACACAACCATGGGTACTTTTGCCTCTGTTATGGCACGAGAACAGTTGAGTATTTCGTCCTGTGTTTCATGGCGTGTGTAAATATTTTTGCGGATATTGGGGCAACCGCTTTGTATACCAACCACAATTTTTGAAAGCCCTGCCTTTACTAAGGCTTTAAGACATTCAACGTTTCCGCTAAGTCTTGGATGTCCCCAAATTTCAAAGGGTAGGGCAATATGCTTTTTATATTCGATAGAAAATTTTGTTACCCATTCTTTGTTCCATGGGAAAATATCATCCCAAAAACGTAATAATTGTATACCTTGGTTGAGTTGTTTTACGGTTTTTAATTCTAGTATAACATCATCTACCTCGCGTTGGCGTATAAAAGGACCTTTTCCTTTGTATAAATCACGTATACTGCTACTGGAGCAATAGGAACAACGATTTGGGCAACCACGTGATGTGCGTAATTCATAACTATGGGTTTTTGCCCGCGGGTCACCTTTACTAACTTGGTCATTATTAATATAATACATATTGTCCCCGCCAAAGTCTGGGTGGGGGATATTGCTAATTTCTTTTTTTAAGTCGCGCATTGGGTTGATGCGAACCCCATCAGGGGTTTGTATTACTACGTTGTCAATTAATTCAAATGATTTGCTGTTTTTAAACGCCTCTGTAAATTCAACAATCGCTTCTTCGCATTCTCCACGAAAAACCACGTCTGCAAGTTTTAAACATTCCTCTGGAAAGAGTGTGGCATACACTCCTCCAATAATAATAGTTATATCTGGGAAGTTTTTGCGAATATCTTTAACAATTCGCTCCACCACTGATAAGTAAAACGAACTCATTATACTAATTCCAATATAACTTGGCTGAATTTCTTTTATAGTTTGTTGCAATAAATTATATTCCATTTCTGTAGGCTCGTTGGCAGAATATGAATTAAAAGTCTTTAAAAAAATTATATGTGAATCATAATTATGCTTTTTTAATGAAGCCGAAAGATAGCGAATTCCCAATAATCCTGTGTCATATAATCCTATGAAAAGGGGGCGGATAGTCATTTGTGGTTCTCTCCCAAAAAAAAATTTATAAATGTAAAGTAAGTGACATGCGTTTCACCTTGTTTTATGATATCATATACTTATTAATAACGGGGGAAATATTTTATCACTAATCACCCGTACTTACTATAGTGCTAGGTATAATCACCCTAGCAGAATAAAAAGGAGTTGATTACACTGTTTGATTTATTCAAACGCAAGTTTTTGGTAACAATAGTGGGGGCTTTATTATTGTTAATGGCTTTCCCAATGACAGCACACGCTATGCCAGCGATTGTGTCATTTAGCGTAGATAACACCACTGTTACACTTGGGCAACGTGTTACTTTTTCTGTACGCACTACGGCGCAAACTAATTTTGTTTTTGCGGAAGTGGGCAATTCAAGAGTAACAGGCACACGTTTATCAACGGATGCCAATGGAATTCAAACATGGCAAGTGGTTGTTACACCAACACAATCTGCAAATATTGTTGTGTATGCAAATACAACCAACACAATCACAGGTGCAGCCACTGTCACCATTCCAATTATTGTAGAGGGAACTGTTGGAAACATAACACAACCTGGTTTAATTGGGGGTAATGTAGCTGGTGGATTGGGTATTATTAGTGTTACCGAAACTCCAGCAACACAACGCGACCATGTACAGCTTACAGTTGTTACTGGCGCACAAGTGAATTATGTTTGGGTACGTTTTGACACTCCAGGGCGTTACCGTTTTACCAATGCTCCAATTTCACAGGATGCGACTACACGCACTTGGCGTATAGAATTCCAGCCAAGTCACTGGACATCACAAACTGTACAAGTCAGTGCCAACCGCGTGTATGAGACCACTGGGGCTACTAATGTAAATTATACTTTAACACTATCACACCCGTTTGTTACTTCTGCAAACCCCGCGATTCAAACTGTGAACCACACACCAAACAATGTTGCGGCTAACACAAACGTAACAATGACGATCCGTACAAACGCAGATGTTGAACATGTGTGGGTAGTGGACGCTAATGGTAGAGAGCATACAGCCCACCGCATTCAACCTACAACTATTGCCGCGCGTACATGGGAGGTTACATTTAGACCTGAGCGTACTGGCACTGTTCAAGTTTTCGCAAACAGAACACGTTCAACAGTTGGTGCTGCTCTACGCAACCACAACCTGTCGATTCAGGGGCAAAGACTTTCTATCTTAGAAGCTCGTTCTCATTGGACTAATTGGGGAACAAGTGAAGCCCAGATAACAGTTGTAACAAATCAATTTGCACAAGATGTTTGGGTAACACTTCCAGATGGGCGTAATATCAGCCTAAACCGTCAAGGAACTGGTAGTGGAAATCGCACTTGGTCTGCCACTATCACAAATGTGAGTTTCCCAGTACAAGTACGTGCAAGTGAAAGCTCTACGGGGCGTGCTATAGATGCACAGCACACTCTTAGCAGTATTGGCGATGACCATAATGTGGATACCTCAACTAGAATTATTAATGTTGGTGCGCCAAGTCATTCTAATCGTAGACCAGGCGATATCGTGACTTTTAGGGTTGAAACTTCTGCCGATGTTACCGCTCTCAACATTTTTGGTAATCATGGTAGTTCAGATTGGCTTACTCACAGTAACTTAACAGCTCACAATACGAGAATATGGTATGTTGATGTTTTCCTTAATCCTACGATTCCGCAAAATCAAGTGACAGCTTCGTTTACAGTTGAAGCAATTGGTAACTTTGCGGCAACCACAGCTACAACACAAAGTATTACAATTACTCGCTAATAATTTAAAAATTGCAACTGCAATTTCCGTCATCAATGGGGTACTGCCCAAGTCCTGCCACTACAGCGCGAATGAATCGCGTTTCCATGTTTCTTCGGAAAGTGGCATAACCACTTTTTAACAAACAAAAAACCGCGCATTTGCGCGGTTTTTTGTTGTAAATAGTTGAAGGAATTATAATTGAATTTCCAAGCCATCGTTTGCAAGTAAAAAACGTTTTCCATAACCATGAGGGGTAAGATAAGAAATCATGCTATCCAATTGCATATCATCATATTTGTGGCTGAAATGGGCAAATAACATTTTTTCACAGTTGCACTTGTCCGCAAGTCTAATACCATGTTCTACTGTGGAATGCCCCCAACCTTTTTTACTGTCATAATCCTGTGGAAGATATGAGGCATCAAAGACTACTAAATCCGCATTCGAGCAATATTTAACCAACTTGTCATAGCGTCCTACATCCATATTTGCAATTTCACTATCCAATAAATGTACAATTGTTTTAACACCATCAGTAACAAGAAATGATTGCGTTTTATCTGGGTGTTGTGCGCGGAATGGAATAATGGTAAATACCCCAATAGTAAATGGTATATCATCAAAAGTTTCTACAAATTCCAATGAGCTAATATTTTCTATAGGTACAGGCCAATATGGTGGGGAAAAAGCACCCAAAACCTGAGATTTTAGGGGTCTATTATCGCGCGAACGCGTGAATATTCGCATTTTGGCATCTGGGTCATAGGTAAATTCAAACATAGTCAAACCAATAATATGATCAAAATGCAAATGACTTAAAAGAATGCTGGGTCGAAAGGGTAGATTTTTAGGATAGTGTTCATTATTTTTGCGTAATTCGCTTTCCATCAATAACAATCCACTACCAGCATCAAATATTAAAATATCATTTTTTTCATCTATTTTATCATTTTTTACGTTCGATTCTATCGTCATACAAGATGTGTTGCCACCATATCGAGAATGTAAGCCAGGTGATACAGGTGCAGAACCCTTGCAACCATATATTTTGAGTTTCATATGAACATCCCTTTTCATGTGAACATCTATTTTACACTATTTCCATTCATGCATCTCTACACAAAGAAACATGAATGGAAACAATATTAAGTTAATTCACTGTAGTTACAGACTGCTCTAAAGTAAAACCTTCACCTAACACTTCGCGTACATCCGTTACAATAACAAAAGCTCGTTCATCAATGGAATGTACCAGCTCTTTGAGAGCAACTAATTGTTTTGTATTTACCACGCACATAAGCATGTCTTGTTGGGTTTTTGAGTACATACCCACACTTGGAATGCCTGTAACACCTCGTTGCATGTTTTTAAGAACCGCTTCCGCAATAGCCTCGGATTCTTTTGATATTATAAAAGCACCCTTTGCAAAAGAAATACCTTCAAGTATAACATCAGTAATTTTGGTGCATATAAACACAGCAATAATAGCATACATAGTTTCTAATATCCCAAACACTACCAACCCAGAAAGGATAATAATAGAATCTACGACAAATAGAATTTTGGGAAGAGAAATTTGTTTAAATACTCTTTGATGAAGAATGGTTGCGGCTAAAGTAGTCCCGCCTGTAGTTGCCATGGCACGAAAAATCATGCCAAGCCCAATACCACCAATAACTCCGCCAAAAGCCGCCGCTGTAAACATATCGGCGGGGGGATATGGAAGCAACTCTACCCATGCTAGGCCAAACGTGAAAATAATAACCACATAAAGCGAACGCACAAAATATTCACGGCGAATAGTTCTCCATCCAATAATAAATAAAGGGACGTTACCAACAATATTTGTTAGCCAAACAGGAATTCTATCATTTGAAATGGCTTCAAGAACAATTCCAAGCCCAGAAATACCACCAGTTACTAAACTAAAAGGTTTCCAAAATCCAATTACTGCATAAGACAACAAAAAAGCTCCTACTGTTATAAGGAAATAATCCCAAATGTGTTTCCTTGTCATGAACGTCCTCTTCCTAAACTATTGAATCTATCTAATATTACTGTCATCACAAAACGTGGCAAGTCTAACATTCTTTTTGCGCGACTTGGCTGGCGAAATAGGCGATACAACCATTCCAGTCCAATTCGTCGCATAAAAGCAGGTGCAAGTTGCACAGTACCCGCCATAACATCCAGTGTCCCACCTACACATAAGGTTATGCGAGTGTTGATATTTCTGTGAGTAGTTGCCCAAATTTCTTGACGGGGCATTCCTAGACACACAATCAATATATCTGGAGCGAGTCTGTTAATATCCTCTAAAATCAAGTTCTCCTCTCCATCGGAAAAATAACCATGACTATATCCTACTACTTTTAAAAATTGATATTTTTCTTCCATGGCTTTTTTTGCAACTTCTGCCACACCTGGTATTGCGCCTAAAAAATATGCAGTGAAAGTTTCTCCCGTTGCATTTAATCTATCAAAAAGGCAAATTGTTATGTCATAACCGCGCACTCTGCTTGGCAGAGGTTGTTTTAAAAATTTGGAGGCAAACAATATACCAATACCATCGGCAAGCCGTAAATCCGCAGATTTTAAAGCCTCTGAAAAATCTGTATTGCGACGTGCTTGCATTACAGCCTCTGGGTTGGGAGTTACAACTATATGATTATGCGATTCATCAACCCAATTTTCAAGTTTATCAATAGCTTGTTTAAATGATAGAGCATGAAAGGGGATTCCCAAAATATTTGTTTCCATGAGTAAAATTATAACATGATTATATAGTTAGTTCAATCAGGCTGGAATGTCACAAAAAAGCACCAGCACCCATAATGTAGGTACTAGTGCTTTTCATTTTGCCAATGGGGTGGAGTCCCACAGTCCATCTTTATAATCTACAAATCATAATGAATTTTCATTCAAAAATCCTACATTTTTTATTTCTTTTTGGGGTAATACACCAGATGGAAACAATGCGCGAACCTCGTCACCAGCAACACGTTCTTTTTCCATAAGCAGTTTAACTATTTTGTGCATTACATCAATATGTGTTTCGATTAGGCGTATAGCTTCATTGTAAGCATTTTCGACAATACTCTTAACTTCATTATCAATGATGGAAGCTACTTGTTCGCTGTAGTTACGCTGGTTTGCAAAGTCGCGCCCAAGGAAAACTTCATTATTGTCATTGCCAAACTGAATTGGACCAAGGGTTTCACTCATACCATAACGAACAACCATATTCCGCGCCATGGTAGTAGCTCGCTCGATATCATTGGAGGCACCTGTGGTTATATCATTTAAAATAAGAGACTCTGCCGCACGTCCACCCATAAGAGTAATAATTTCTTGCTCCATATTTTTTTTGCTCAAAAACGTGTAATCATCACGTGGCAAAGGCATTACATAACCAGCGGCACGTCCTGTGGGGATAATTGAAATCATATAAGTTGATGTAACATCAGGCAACAATTCATGACAGACAGCATGACCAGCTTCATGATAAGCAGTGTTTTTTCGTTCCTTTTCATTAATCACGCGGCTTTTCTTTTCTGTACCTGCAACCACCTTAATAAATGCCTTTCGTAGGGATTCCATGTCAATAGCAGGTTTATCTTCACGGGCAGCCAACAACGCCCCTTCATTAAGAAGATTTTCCAAATCGGCAGGGCTAAATCCTACAGTAGTTTGCGCAACCACAGCCAATGATACATCTTCGGCAAATTTTTTGCCAACTGCATGAACATTTAATACAGCTTCGCGCCCTTTAACATCAGGGGTGCTAAAAGCAACGCGTCTATCAAAACGTCCTGGGTGTAATAGTGCTGGGTCGAGAATATCAGGGCGGTTAGTAGCCGCAAGGACAATTACACCTTCATTAATTCCAAAACCATCCATTTCAACCAGTAATTGATTTAATGTTTGTTCACGCTCGTCATGTCCGCCCCCCATACCCGCGCCACGTCTACGCCCAACTGCGTCAATTTCGTCAATTACAATAATACTTGGGGCATTTCGTTTTGCTTGTTCAAACAAATCACGCACACGAGACGCACCAACACCTACATACAGCTCCACAAAGTCTGAACCTGAAATGCTAAAAAAAGGTACATTTGCTTCTCCAGCAACTGCCCGTGCTAGATAGGTTTTACCCGTTCCTGGGGGACCAACTAACAAAATGCCCCTTGGTACACGCGCTCCAATATCACGATATTTTTGCGAATTTTTCAAAAAACCAACAACTTCTGCAAGTTCTTCTTTTTCTTCATCAAGCCCCGCAACTTGGTCAAATGTAACTCTTCTGCTATCCTGCAATGTCATTCTTGCACGGCTTTTGCCAAAATTAGCCGCACGTCCACCTCCACCACCTTGCGCTTGTGACATAATCACCACAATGATAATTATAAAGAGTACACCCATAATAAGCATAGGTAACATTTGCATAAGCCAACTGGGTCGAGGTGGCGCACTAACATCCACTGTCATTTGAGGGTTGTAATACCTAGATTGTTGCAAAATTTCCATAAACGTGGAAATATCGGGGATATTTACTGTTCTACGCCCCAGCCCACTGATGTGAACTTCTGCCACACCAACATTAGCGATATCCCTATCAGGGATGATTCTAACATCATGCACCCTTCCTAAATTCAAGTCGTTTAGTAGATGGGTGTAAGTATATCTATCTTGAGGTGTGGAGGGCGAGGCTAGATAATGAAATAGTATGGCAATCAATATTATTGAGAATATCAGTAGCCACCATCCGATATTCCTTGCATGTTTATGTTGCAACTCTTATAACCTCCTATTTTAATTTAATTTTCTTCATCAAATCTGACAATTCCCACATAGGGTAAATTTCTGTATCTTTGCGCATAGTCCAAACCATAACCTACTACAAACTCATTGGGAATAGAAAACCCTAAAAAGTCACAACTTATTGGAACTTTACGGCGCATAGGCTTGTCTAAAAGAGCGCATATTTGTATTGAATCCACTTTTTGTTCTATCAAATAGTTGTATAGATAACGTGCTGTTAGCCCTGTGTCTATGATATCTTCCACCAACAAAACATGTCGCCCTTCCATATTAACACTGGGCGTATAATTCAGTTTAACATCCCCGCTAGATTCAGAAGAATTACCATAACTGGATGCCCTAATAAAATCAATTTCTATGGTTGGGGGCAGCTCACGCACTAGGTCTGATAAGAAAATAACTGCACCTTTTAATGTTCCCAAAACAGTAAGGGGTTTTTCACCGTAATGCTCTGTTATTTCTGTTCCAAGCTCTTTCACACGTTGTTTAATTTGCTCTTTTGTCAAAAACAATTCGACTTTTTCACCTTTTACCATCTCAATCATTGGAAAATTACCTCCATAATGAAATCCAGCACTGTCTTGAACTATGGGGTTGGTAGTTCACATTAGTGCGGTTATGTTTGTCTAATATCCATAGGATATCACTACCAACTGCACAGAGGGGAACAAAATCCCTTTCTATACGGGGCAATTTGATATCTATGAAGTAATCTTTTATTTTTTTCGTGAACGGTATCTCCCCCCCCAATGTAATCTTATCCCCAAGATGACGGGTACGAAAAAAAATGTACGCCCCTACCTTATCATAATTAAAGGCATTAGTACAGTATATATTGGGAGTTTGAGGATTTGGTGGATTTATTGGTTCATCTAGAGAAAATGCTACTGTCAAACCAATCTCCTGTATATATGCCCAGTTATTTATGATAATTTTATAACAATATTTTTGTGAAGTAATACTATGGGGTGAAAAAATAATAGAGTCATTAACCTTATATATGGTAGTACGAGGTAAATGTACTTCTTTGCCTGTTTTTGAATGTATAAGCGTGATAACTGCTTCAATATGAACCATACCAATATTATTAGTCGCTTTTTTATAGACTTTTGAAATCGCAAAACGAATAACCCGCCTAAGTAATACATCAGGCAGGTTTAATAATTTATAGATATTAAATGCCCCAACGGCTGTAGAAGAGCTACAATCTTTATAGGCATTTAATGCTAACTCATCCAAAAAATCATCTTCTTGTCGAATAAGCATAGCATTACGTGCTATTGTTTGTGAGGCTTTATAATTTATATCTTTTTCAATTGCAGGGATAATATTTTGTCTAACACGGTTTCGTGTATAGTCAAGAGATAAATTACTTGTATCCGTGATATATGGAATTTGTTGTTTATGCAAAAATTCTTCAATTTCTTTTCGTGAAACTTCTATAAGTGGGCGCACTATATTTTTTTGAATTGGTGGGATTCCGCACAACCCTCTTAATCCTGAACCTCTACATAGATTCATTAATACAGTTTCTGCTACATCATCGCTATGGTGTCCCGTTGCTATTTTATTTGCATTAAAAAAAATCCGCGCTTCTTCCATTCGTGCATAACGTATATTCCGTCCCGCTTCTTCAATGCCAATATTTTCTTTTTTAGCAAGCCCTTTTACATCCTCCGAAAATACTCTTAAAGGAATGTTAAGTTTTTCACAGAGTTCCTTTGTAAAATTTTCGTCTGAATTAGCTTCTGCATCACGCAAATTATGATTTACATGCACGGCAAATACATTTTTTAGGGACATTTCCAATAGCACATAGAGTAATGTCACAGAATCAGCACCACCAGAAAGCCCCACTATCACAGAATCACTACTATTATTGAACATTTTATATTTCTTAATCGTTTGCTTCACTATTTCTATCACAGAATCACCAAACTCTAAGGCAGTGGGGTTATACGTAATTGTTGACCTATTACAATATTATTGGCATCTCTTAATCCATTTTCTCTTACAATATGGTCTACATATATTTGGTTAGAGCTTCCAAAATGTCTAAAGGCTATACGACTAAGGATCTCACCTCTTTGCACTTCATGATAAAACGGCGCAAATATTCCATCATCTGTAATTGTTGTGTCTGTCGTGCCATTTTGGTTTGGTGTGATGGGTTGATTTGGTGCTGGTGTGTTTGGTCTTGGTTGAAGATAAGATGGGTCATATCCTTCTTCATGTAAAAAATCTTCAAGACGTGAAATTCTAGTTCTATAGGTCACCAATAAATTTTGTGCTATATCAAGCTCTCCTTCCATATAGGCAATCTCTTCCACTGTTAGCCCTGCCCCTGCATATATTAATGCTTCTGCGTCATTAAGCCGACTGCGCAATGAATTCATCTGAACAAGCACCACTACAACCAATACCAAAAGACCTATTACAGAACCCGCAATTACAACACGTACAGGGTTTATTCCACCTTGTGATTTACGACGTTTTACTTTATCGTGTTTTTGTGGTGTTGCGTTAAGGATTTCGCCACGGCGTTTTTTTGATTCAACTACAGAATCAGTATTTTTTCCTGTCGAAAATAAATCTTTGGAATTGTATCTTTCGCGGAATTCACCTATGTTGGAACTATTATAGTCGTCCTCAATAAAACTACTAGCATCCTTAATATCAATATCGCTTTTTACTACCTTGCTTGCGCCTCGCCGAACATCATGGTCTTTTTTGACGGGCTTATCCTCCAGCCATTCGCTTACGCTTCCCCTACGTTCTTTGTCTCGTGGCTCATCATATATTGAAGTGCGTTTGCGTTCCTTCCGCTCACGAGGAGGGCGTGGGCTTTTAAAATAGTCACTCAAATCATCGCTGTCATCGTCGTCATCATCATCAAAAGAGCTGTAAAGAGGTTTTTTGGGTTCTGCCTCTTCACGGGGTGGGCGCACTTCGTCGCGTTTTCTACGCGGGGTTTCTCCCCCACGCACATATCCAGTCACATATTCGCTATTATCAGTATCTTCACTTTCAGATGGGAAGAATGCACCCTTTAAGACTTTCACTGCGGCAGGGTTTGCCTCCTCAGAGCGTGTTGTATTCATAGTATCATCTTTTCTCATTTCATAATCCCCTGCTTTCTTAGTTTACAATGGGGCGTTGCCCCTCTCACACACAATTGTAGTAGTTTTCCATAATGCTGTCAACTTGTGTTATACTATCATTATATTGTACTAAATATTGTGCTAAAATCACTTCACGTGGTGGATATTTGGAGGGAAAACCATGTTTCTATATTGGGATGGATATGAAATTGACGGCTCAGATACAGACTTTGATATAATTTTGCCTGAAAATGTGCAAGTTGCCGAATTTGTTGAATGCTATTTAAGTGTACCGCTTTTCACGAATACAACACAACCTGATTACGACTATAATAACAAGCAAATGACAAAAGATGAGTTGATAAGCACATTATTGGCGGGTGATTATAAAAGCCCAATCTATATAACAATTAACTGTCAACATCCTGACCTTCTTACAAATGAACTTCGTGATGAAATTTATGCGAAAACTGAAAAACGCAAAATCTATGAGGATCAAGGAGATTCAGACGATTATCCCATTTTCCCTAAACTTGATTGCGCAAATATAGAAAATCCTTGTACACCACCAATTATACAAAATGGATTCTCTCGTGGCGGGGTAACGATGAGTTTGTCAATTTACAGGGATTATGAGGATGAAAATGGAGTAACCCGCGATATTGGTTTGACGCTTAATGCTGGTCCTGGTGCATTTTTTGAGTACACAATATTTATAATGGACTATATGCAGGAACGATTCCCTAGTATAAAAATAGACCTAGATAGCGGATTTAATACATGCAGTTGTTCATTTGCGGCATCATTATACAAATATGAAAAAATACAGTTGCCAATTAAGCATAGTATCAAACATGCATTAAAGCGATTGTGTGTATATGGATTAATGTCACTCCATAGTCGGTATGAAAATGGCTGGAAACACAAATGTATCACAAATGGTTTTTTAGAGCTTCCGACTCAGTTAGTTATAGGAATAAAGCCGCTGAATACATGCCATTTAGTGAATATCTTGATTTGATTGAAAAAACAAGTGATTTAACTGATTCAACTACACAACTATTTGAAACGGCTGTAAGTATAGCACTGCCAACACCAAATATGTATAAGGCAGATACTGAGGTTGTGAAAATACTAGAAAAAGCGATTACATCTCCAGCAAATTATGCCGATTCAAGCAAGGAGCAACAATATAATGAGGCTAAAATTGAGTATATTGCAGGATATATGTCGTTTATAACAGTTGATGGTGTAACAGTTTGTGAATTGCGAATACCCGCAAATATTAAACTATATTTTCAGACTTGGTTAAATTTGATGGAATCTGGTAGGATTGATTTCATTAAAGCAGAAATGCATGAACATCGAAATAGAGATGAAGAAGCCAATTTGCAAGCTCGAACAGCAAAAATAGAAAAGAAGCAACGGAAACAACAGAAATGAATATAATCAGACCAGAAGAGAACGCCATACTTATATGGAACTTAGAACTTGCACGTACTGCCTATATTTCAGGTGAAGAGTTGGCCGCACTTGACCGCTGGGCAACTGGTTTTGACAACCCATTTTCAGACAGATTGGAAAAGCTAGGGGTAATCTCAAAAGCTAATAAACAAGCAGTCACAGCGGCAATTAGGGCTTCTTCACAAATAAAAGCCCCACTTAACTCATTTCATGCACCAGAAAGTATTCATATTGAACTTACAGAACATTGCCCCCTTAGTTGCCCCATGTGCTATAAAACCAGCACATATTCCGAATTATCCATTGATTTTTTGTTAGACATAGTTAGACAAGCGGGCGAAATGCAAGTTTTTCAAATAGCTTTAGGTGGGGGCGAACCTCTTACCTATCCAAATCTTTATTTTGCAATTGAAGAGATAGCGCGGCATGGGATGGCTTCTTCAATCACAACAAGTGGATTAGGATTAGATAACCATGTCCTCGATGAACTCATTTGGCATGGCTTAAATCATATTCAAATATCCTTAAATGGTTCTTGCGAGGATATCCATTCTCAATCCCGTGATGGATATAATTATGCTATTCAGGCTTTGGCACTATTGAAGGATTCAAGAATGTCTTATGGCATCAATTGGGTTGCACGTTTGGACAATATAGATGACTTTCCCCAAATGATAGCGCTTGCAAAAATCCATAATGTGGATAATATAAATATTTTACGTTACAAACCAGCATTAGGTGAAGACTATAATAGCACAGCATTAACTATCGAAAAGACCCTATTGCTTGAGAGATACATCAAAAATGCAAAAGGTATAAAAATCAAGGTGGATTCTGCCTTTTCTAACTTACGAAACAAACTAAATGGGCGCACCAGTTTTATGTCTGGATGTGGTGCAGGGCGACGGTTTCTTGCTGTCAGTGCTTGTGGGGCTTACATGCCTTGTAGTCATGTGAATATGAAAGAAATTCCTTCAAAACATCCAAACCATTTATATCATGTATGGCATTACTCCGAAAATTTGGCAATGTTCCGCAACTTGGGTCATAATATATCTGCCCCTTGCTCTGATTGTGTGTATCTGCATGGCTGTTATGGTTGTCGTGCTGTTTTACTTGCACAAGACGGAAACTTTAATGCAGGGGAAAAATATTGTATAAACATACCTATTAATTCAGTATAATTTGCTGGGCTGGGGGTGGGTCGCTTGGTTGATTACGATTTTGCCACCATTCCACTATTCTAAAGCGTACAATCAAACCTGCACATTCTTCTTCTTGGTGCATAATCAACCTAAAACCTTCTTCTGTGAGGGTGTCAGATAATTGTTGTCGTCCTTCTTCTGTTGCTGTTAAATCCACATAACATAGTGGAGGGAACATCAAGCACCACCAATTACTGCCTTCTCCATCACCTATGATTATTTGTACGGTTTCATATTCGCCAGGTGGAAATGCCATATTACCATAAAATCTAGTAGGGAAAAACATCCTTGACATATTGGTAGTAACAGCATAATCAAATCCCGCATTACGAACGATGTATTCTGTGTGGGAACGAATTGCGGGCAAATATTCAACAAGGGTGGCGCGGGTTTCTTCTATACAAGACAAACTGGATAACGCTGATTCAAATTCCGCAAGTACATTTATACGTACTAGCTCTTTTAAATCTTGGTCCTTTTTATCATCACTATGTGCAAGTACATGTAAGCGAATCACATTGTCTGCTATGTTTTGTTGAACAGTTGAAGAATACACATAACTGTAGGCGGCTACTCCTAATGCTAAAAGAACCCCAACAAACAATGAAATACCTAGAAGTTTACCCTCTGCTATAACTCGCGCAATAAATTTGTTTTTCATCTTCAATAATCCTCCTCATTGGTTTTTACCATTTATAGGGGGATTATCGCCAGTAATAAATACATATATACCTCATTTAAGGACTTCATTGTTTTCATTGTTGTAAAGTTCAAAATTTTTGATACAATCTATTATGCAACTTAATTTTGGCTTTAGGGAAAGGTATTTAAAAATGTCTATTGTTACCTTGATATTTGCATTACTTGGGGGACTTGCAATATTTTTGTATGGCTTGCAATCTTTGAGTGGTGCAATGCAAGAAATGGCAGGTAAAAATGCAAGTCGCGCATTAGAGATATTGACATCCATACCAATATTTGGCATGTTGTTTGGCGCATTAGTTACTATAATTGTCCAGAGTTCTACTTTGGTGACAGTAATGGTGGTTAGCCTTGTAAACACAAAAATCATGACGTTAAAGCAAGCAGCGGCTGTAATTATGGGTGCGAATATTGGCACAACATTAACTGCGCAATTAGTGGCATTCCGCATTACTGATATGTGGGTTTACTTTGCCGCTGTTGGATTTATTATCTTCTTTTTTGCAAAACCGAAACACATAAAAAACATTGGTATAAGCCTTTTTGCGTTTGCTTTATTGTTATTAGGGCTCTCGTTAATGTCGGATGCTATGCGCCCTTTGCGGACAATGGAAGGTTTCCACTCAATGATGCAAACATTTAGTGATTTTAGCATATTGGGAATGTTGGCAGGTGCTGTTTTTACAGCGGTTATACAAAGCTCAACTGCGGCCACAGGTGTTATTGTCACCATGACAATGGATGGTTTAATTGACCTTAATGCCGCTCTTCCTTTGATTTTGGGTGCAAACGTTGGTACTTGCCTTACAGCCGTTTTAGCTTCTATTGGTACCACCCCCTCTGCAAAAAGAGCCGCTACAATACATGTAATATTCAATTTTACAGGAGCATTAATATTCTTGATATTCCTTAGGCAGTTTGAATTTTTAGTTCTAGCACTTTCACCCGCTGGAGATATTACCCGTCAAGCGGCTAATGCACACACTCTTTTTAGTGTAATAACAACAGTGTTGTTTTTACCATTTATTAACCAACTTGTTAAGTTAGTAGAAATTATTATTCCAGATAAAGAAGTGCAAAGTGATGAAATTGGGAATGGCACAATGTATCTTGATTGGAAAATGGTTAAATCTCCAGCAATTGCAATGGAACTAGTGAGAAAAGAATTATTAAGAATGGCAGAACTTGCAGGGGAAAATATTGATTTGGCAATGGTGGGGCTTTTAAATAAAAAACGAAAAAAACTCAAGAAGATGAAAAAGCAAGAAAAATTAGTTGATAAACTAGAATTGGAAATAGCAAAGTATCTTACTGGAGTTTCACAACATGGATTAAGTGGGCATTTGTCTGTTCAACACGCCGTCCTTTTGCACGCGGCCAACGATATAGAGCGTGTTAGTGACCATGCTAATAATATCGCAAAAATTGCACAAGATGCTATGGCTAATCAAAAAGAGCTATCAAGAGCAGTAATACAAGATGTAGAAGAGTTACACACCATGACAGCAGAGATATATCAAACTGCATTAATTGCTGTTCGTGATAACAATAAAGACCTAGTGCCAAAAGTGAAAGAGTTATCTGTAGAACTTGGTACTAGGGAAAAAGAACTGCGTGCGGCAAATTTCACACGAATTACAGAAGGTGATGCAGAAAGTGCAATGGTTTTAATAGACATAATTGCCAACTTTGAACGAATCGTTGCCCATTCAATAAACATTACTCACTTACCACAAGGAAAATTATAGCAGATAGGTCTGATATTAATAACTTTACAAGGGTGGCTTTTCACAGCTTACCCTTATTTTTTTACAGTTCACCTTTAGAAAACTACAAGTCGCTTATTGCCCCCTTGAAACTAGGAAATCACCTGATATACTCAATATAACAGGGTCGCGCCCCATTGGCGGCGGAAATTGCGAGAGCAATTTCCTAGCAAATAAAAAGGAGGAATTATTAATGAAAAAAATTATAGAGGTTGAAAACTTTGCTAAAAGCTACGGCAGTGTAAAAGCAGTTAAGGGTATAAGTTTCTACGTTGAGGAAGGTAAATTATTCTCATTTCTAGGACCTAACGGCGCAGGAAAATCTACAACAATAGATACTTTATGTACTTTGATGGATTTTGATAGTGGGAAAGTCACAATAAACGGCTTTGACTTGAAAAAACAAGCACAGTCAATAAGGCAATGCATTGGTGTAGTTTTTCAAGATAGTGTTTTGGATAATTTACTAACTGTCCGTGAAAATTTATTTATTAGGGCAGGATTATATAACCAAAATAAGACCGAAATAAAACATATGGTAGATGAAGTTGTGAATGTGGTTGAATTATCAGAGTTTCTTAATCGCCCATATGGAAAATTATCTGGTGGGCAGCGGCGTAGGGCTGATATTGCTACGGCTCTTTTACACAAGCCTAAAATACTATTTCTTGACGAACCAACAACTGGTCTTGACCCTCAAACAAGATTGGCAGTGTGGGGAACAGTAAAAAAGCTACAAGCAGAAGCAGGCATGACTATATTTCTGACAACACACTACATGGAAGAAGCCACTGATTCGGACTATATAATTGTTATCGACCATGGCAAAATTGCGGCAAAAGGTACTCCACAAGAATTAAAAACGCAATACTCAAGCGATTCTTTGCGGCTTGTTCCTAATAATGATGAAGCCGTAACATTAATCCAAAAACAACTCTTTGATATGAATATGAAATTTACTACAGAAGGTAACACTATTACTGTCACATTACCAGATACAATGGCATCAACTGCCATTTTAGAAAACTGCAAACAACATATTGCAAGTTTTCAAGTTTTACAGGGTTCTATGGATGATGCCTTTATTGGTATAACTGGAAAGGGGATAAGATAATGAACTCAATGGTCAACCGTAACATAAAATTGTTTTTTAGGGATAGAGCTAATGTTTTCTTTTCTATGCTTTCTGTCTTGATTATTATAACACTTTTTGCACTGTTTTTAGGGGGTGGCAATTGGGGTAGCGACGAAATACGGGACAGTTGGTTGATGGCAGGTGTTTTGGCTGTGGCAACCGTAACAACATCACTTGGTGCTTTTTCAACAATGGTGGAAGATAGAGCAACCAAAATAGGAAAAGGGTTTTATGCCTCTCCCATAAAAAGAAGCCACATAACCGCAAGTTATATCATAAGCCCCTTTATCGTTGGTGTGCTTATGACTACTATAACAGCAATTGGCTTTGGCGCGTATCTTATAATTACAGGAAATGAAATGCTGACTTTTATAAGACTTTTACAACTTGTTGGGCTGATTTTACTTTCAGGTATTTCAGGAACAGCGTTAATGTGTTTTATTGTTTCTCTTGTAAAAACTGTAAATGCTTATAGTACAATCACTGCAATTATAGGCATATTGGCAGGCTTTCTTATGGGGATATACATGCCCATTGGCAACCTTCCAACCGCAGTACAATATATGATAATGCTGTTCCCCCCTGCTCATGCGGCAAAACTCTTTCGTCAAATCCTTATGGAGAGACCAATGGAACTTGCATATGAAGCCTCAAGAGTTTATGAATTATACGAGGGGCAGTATGTACTTGCAGAATATCTTGACTTACCAAGACTTAAAGAGGTTTTAGGAGTAGTGTTTAGGTTTGGAAATTTTGAAATTACTCCTATTATGAGCATAATTTTCTTGGTAGTTACTACGATACTATTTTTTGGACTGTCATTGGTAACATTGCGTAAAACAGGACGATAATATGCATTATAGCACTCTCTGTTTTCTTACGGAAACAGAAAACGCCCCACACCTCGACTTAACACTTGCGTGTTTGCGTCGGTGGGGGCGTAATTCCAAGAAGCTAATTGCTCCTATTTTCAAAGGCTTTAAGCAGTTTATTTAAAGCCTTTTTTTCTATGCGTGATACATAGCTACGAGATATTCCCAATTCTGTCGCTATTTCACGTTGTGTCATTTCATCTGTATTTCCTAAGCCATAACGCATTTCTATTACATCTTTTTCACGACCATATAAAACATACTGTAATATTTCATATAAACGCTTTATTTGAAGTTTTAGGTCGACTTGTTCTTCTATAGGATCTTTATCATCAGCTATTTTGTCTTCTATTCGTACTTCATTTCCTTCTTTATCTATGCCAATTACATCTTGTAAATGGATATCTCCACTTCGTTTTTTCCCAGCACGAATATACATAAGAATTTCATT
>Ga0123355_10000354_pt1 | contig 59454 bp, 53 predicted proteins | sample TergutEmb28metaG_3_FD_89872 | JGI IMG/M metagenome (GOLD analysis project Ga0123355, IMG submission 89872) | Embiratermes neotenicus P1 segment gut microbial communities from Petit-Saut dam, French Guiana - Emb289 P1 | ecosystem: Host-associated > Arthropoda: Insects > Digestive system > Gut ... | reverse complement strand
ATGCTTGTACTCAACGCTGTTAGAGCTAAACTTATCGCAAGAATGTTCGCCGTAATTAAAAATAATCAACCATATCAAAAAAATTATTCATTTTCGCTTGCATAATTCATAAGAATAGCGGGTGGAAGTTCGGGTAGTCCTGTTTTCAATCACAAAGGAAAATTGATCGGTCTCAACTATTCTCGCACCGGAGAAACTCCGATGAGCGATTTTATTTTTGATGAAGACCTTTGTCGCAATATATCTGTTGATATTCGCTATGTTCTTTTCATTACCGGTAAGGTTTTTGGTGCAAGATGGATTGTAGATGAGATGGACTTGTATTGCGATTGTGGGGAGTGTGAAATGTAAGCAATAAAGTATTTTTCGTATCTTTGCAAAAACCTTAAAAATTTAACGTCATGAAATTCCGACCAATCCACATCATCTTAGCCTTTTTCTTTCTACTAACCCTCACAGCAACCCAATGCGAAAGAGAAGACCCTCCTCAACTACCACCAGAAACTCAAGAAGGTAGAAATACTTTCAGATGTTACATAAATGGTGAATTGTTTGTAGCTTCGTTTGGTTCTGCACCATTGAAGCAACGTTTTTTGGTCGCAAGATATACTCGATGTGCAAGCACTAATGATTACATCGTTGATATTCAGGCATATGGAAGAAGGGGATTGGGGGAACTTAGTGTGTTAAATCCTGAAGAAGGAGAAGTAAGCACGCTCTCAAGAGCATTCTTTTTTTACGACGGAGTTGAGTATTATGCTCAAAACGCAGGGGAGATTTTTTTCACAAGACTTGATACTGCTAATCGAATCTTAAGCGGAAGATTTGCAATTGATTTATTTTGCTCTGAAGGCTCTGTCCTTCAAATTACAGAAGGGCGTTTTGATGTTAGAATGAGAGAAGAGGATATTAAAGTAATTGAGTAATAAAAAAACAATCTATTATTATTAATAAGCCAGTTAAATAGCTATTTCAAAAACATAAAATCATGAAAAAATTTCTATTGTCTGATCTAGGTCGGCTACTGATATTAACAAAAAAAACAAAACCATGAAAAAAAATCTGCTATTTTTCCTATGCACGTTGCTGCCTTTTTTTGTAGTGGCACAACATCACAGAGTTATTATCAGCGAACTCCTGTATCACACGCCACTGAATGAGGGTAGAATTCCCGACATGTACAATGGCGAATTTGCAACCATTTACAACTACGGAAACGTGCCGGTGGATATTTCGGGATGGTTTGTAGTTAGCGATGGTCAGCGACAAACGTTTACCTTCCCCGAAGGGAGCATCATGCAACCGAGAGCAAGATTTATTGTGGCACACAGCAGTCCGCACAACAATTTTGTACTTTCGGATTTGTTCGAAGGGTTTGAGCTTGGCGAAAACGACCGTGTGTTCTACGAGCGTAACATCATACACGCCAACGCGGGAGAGAGCTTTAGACTATACAGAGCTGATGGTGCCACACAAGACAGTTTACGCTACGAAGGCACAAGCCAAAGAACATTAAGACCACGATTGGAGGCTTCTAACGTGAGGGGCACGCCAGGACGCCAATGTGTTTCTTTACAGCGCAGAAATGTTACGGTTGACGAAGATGGTGTCATTGTTTTCTGTCGTTTGGATTGGGCTACAGACACTGTTGTTTTGGAACGCCCTTTTCGAGTAGCACTCACTGAAAATGGGAAGCCTGTTGCTGATAACGAAGAGCCTGTTGAAGAACTGTCGTTTTCCGAACTAATGAACCATATTTTTCAACATGTTGATACAACTCTAATCCCTACCGGCTTGCTCAGTGATTGGGGAATGCAATTAGTGGAACCGTACATATTCGACGGCACACTTGGCGACAACAATTTTGTTAATATGGATATTTGGCGGATGTTGTATTTCGGTATGGCTACCTCGCAAATAAATCACAACATCACGATACTTCCGTCCGATATGGTGTTTAAGCAAATAGATAATGCTACACATCCCGATGCTGTGCCTTTGGCAATGATGCATTTTCAATACAACTCACTCAACGAATACTCGCCATATTGGATTGTGGACACCATAGCCGAGCAGATACATCATGCTCCGGGAGCAATAGCGGAATCGCTTTACCTTACTCGACAACTGTTTGCCGTTGCCCCAAAAGTGTCGGTATTCAGAGACAGAACCGTTTCTTTTGTGTTTAATCCCAACCTTTGGCACACAAACAGCGACAAACCCGTTCAAAACCTCGATATCAATTTCAATAACGAGTCCGGTTGGATTACAGCAGACTGGAACACACCTATAAGCCACACATTTAACTCCGGAGGCACAAAAACTATTTATTTTAGGTTGACTTATGCCGGCGGGGTATCCTATATCAGTCAATCGCAAATTCATGTAGAAAACGAGCCAGTTTTAAATGCTCCCGTACCTCCAGGAATAAGCCCGGATACAACCGTCATTATTAACGCTGAACCCGGTGTGCACTACGGTGGCAGAATAGAAATCAAATTTTCAACCAATAATCACACAGGAAGAATTCGTAAACCGCTGATTGTGGCAGAGGGGTTTGATGCAAGTACAGTTTTAGGAGCCGATATTTTGTCAAATAGCAATATCAGCACTTTTCTTGGCCAATTAAATGTACTACGTTCTGTAAATCCTCGTCGATATCTCAGGGACGACATTCTCGCCGAATACGATATTATCTTTTTGGACTATTTCAACGGAGTGGCTTGTATTTGGAGCAATGCGAGGTTGTTTAGGCAAGTTATAGATTCTGTGAACAAATGGAAGGTGGGTGATGAACCTAATGTAGTGATGGGTTTGAGTATGGGCGGATTGGTAGCACGCATTGCTTTGCGGCAAATTGAAATTGATATTGAAAGAGGAGTGCCTAATGTACAACCACATCAAACCCGAAAATTTATTTCGGTGGATAGCCCGCACAAGGGGGCAAACATACCTATAGGAGCTCAGAGAGTTGTGCGATTTGCTGATAACTTTATGATTTATGTTTCTATATGCCGTTTATTTCGTGGTTGTCAAACATGGGTTATCCATCCACTTACCGCTCTCAATGATGTTTTTGGCATCAGTTTAGGTTTAGACATTGTTGAGTTATTAAACAGTCCTGCAGCACGACAAATGCTTATTTATAACCTCGACCAAACCGGCAGTCATCTCGACAATTCGGAGCATACTGCTTTTATGCAGGCCTATACAGATTTGGGGATGCCACGAGGCTTTTCTCTACAACCAATTACAAACGTTGCCATCTCCAATGGAAGTGCCAGTACAACACTATTTGCTCCGGGCAGCCCGATCATTCATTGGCAGGATGAAGTAATAAGCGGTCTAACAGTAAATGCTGGACTTAATGCTGTAAATAGTATAGGTGCCTCAAATTTAGACGTACTGTCAATGAGTGTACGTTATAGAAATAGAATAAGGGTGAGCGGTTCCTTTAGGGTACGCTATATTAACATAAATATAACCTTTTTGGATTGGAGGTTTCAAAGTCCACAGGGGATACGACCTTTGGATGGTACTCCCGGTGGGACAATGGGGGTAAATCAGTTTGATGAAATAGTCGCTGATTTTTCAGAGTTTATCAAACAGCGAAACTTTTCTTTTATTCCAACAGGTAGTTCGCTTGCGCTGCCCAACTGGTATGCATCAGATGTGAGTGGGCTTATCTCGACTTCGCCGTTTGATATGGTATTTGTGCCAAATCTTAACGAATCACATGTTAATTTTAATTCGTCGGCGGGTTTTTTGTATAATCTTTTGATTGTGGGTATTCCTACGATTGTTGGGACAGATACTATTTGTGCTGAAGGTTTTTATACATTAAATAATCCAAGCCTTCGTGCCGGCTCTTGGGCTGTAAGTCCGGTAAACGACTTTACTATCATTTCTTCCGATTCTACTTATGCAAGAATTGGGGCTACAAGGCTTGATGGGCAGAGCGGAGTCCTCACGGCAGTGGTAGGAGGTGAAACTATAACGAGAAATATTCGGGCTTGCAGCTGGTCGGGTAATATCTCTGGCCCCAGCCTCTTTTGCGATGAAGGATATTTTACGATATTTCCTGCCCCACCTGCGGAAGTGACAATAAGCTGGCAGGCAGGACAAAATATCACTCTCTCTCAATCAAGTGGACCAACTGTTGCAGCATACCGAAACGATGGGACATCGGGGTATAGTTGGATTAGTGCAAGATTAAGTTTGCCCGGAGCTCCAAATTTTAGGACTTTTCACAGAGATTTTCATATGGGAGTTCCTACTCCTCACGGAATAGCAAGCCTTAAGCATGGGACTGTTTCTACCTCTTGGGGTGAATTTGAAGACTTTATAACTTATTACGATATAGTTCCCTTAGTTGGAAATAGTTATGGTATTATTGCTGGTGTATGGCAAGAGATTCCTGGGGGTGGGGTGATTTTCACTGATGATTCTCCGCCTCGTTTTCCTATAAACCAAATTTATGGAACAGGAAGAATACTGGCTGCGGGCTTTTCGGGCTCAAATACCGTTGCAAGGATTAATGTTCGATTACAAAATCAGTGCAGCTGGAGTGGCTGGAGAACCATCGAATACCTGAGACCCTTGCCACCACCGCCTACTTGTCCTTGTTTTCCACCGTGTCCTGAATGTAAACTAAATTGCCCTATTCCTTGCCTTTTTGGCTGTCATCATTGCATAGGCATTTGTCACAGATGCCATGACGACGACTGCGATGGCATCAATTGTCGTTGGCGTTTTACTTTTTCTCCTAACCCTGTTTCTGATGTTTTGACGATTGACTTCAGACCGGAAACTTTGGAAACAAGGTTCGCTACAGAATCCCGAACTCTACCGGATTTAATTTTCAATATTCGTTTGTACGACCGCTTTGGCAACATCGTACGAAGACATAATCAGGTCAGATCCGGAGAAATACAGTTAGATCTATCTAATTTGCCCGAAGGCACATACTATTTACACATCGAACGAAACGGAGAAATCCGCAAAGAACAAATCATTGTCGAACGATAATAAAAAATCTCGTATCTTTGTAACAGTGAAACGAAGTTAAAATCATAAAAAACACATGAAAAAAATCTTTATCTCAGCAATTGCAATAGTCGCCTTGTGTATAGGAGCGACTAATGCCCAAGCCTCTCAAAGAGTGCAGCCACCAAGCAATGTGACCGATTCTGATGCTATAGTCCTCAACATTATAGATAATGGAGGCAGTCTTCAGCGCATTCATGACTTTGTTTTCTATCTTTCAGAGGTTGTAGGTCCCAGAATGATGGGAACTCCCGGTGAATTGTGGGGAGCACAGGAAATGGCAAGAAGACTTCGTGCTAATGGAGTCGAGGACGTGCAAATTTTTCCCTTTCCTCGTAATATCCTTAGTATTACCGAGGATAACCCAACTCCCGATCCTTTTGGAAGACTTTTGCCTTCTCTTTTCCTTTATAATCACACAGATTCGCGTAACACAACTTACAATGTTCCTGAAACAGTTGAAAGAAGAGGTCTCTCCGTTTATCACGGCCCGACAGGCTCCGGAACATTCGAAGCTCCGGGTGTAACAGCAACAGGAGCTGACGGCATCACCGGAACTATCCTTCGCGTTGGTTACGGTCGCCTGCAAGATTATGCAGATAGAGGGCTTGGAACTCAACCACGTCGTAGAGGGGCATTTGTGCCACAAGTGCCGTCTGGTAGTATTGTTGTTGTTGACTTACCAATGATAAACCAATGTAGAAAAATCAACGAAGAAGCTCGGGAAAATCCGGTTGTTGACAATAGATGTACGTCTTGCGGTCGTCCTCGAACTATAGTAGACAGAAATGCTTTGCATTTGCCTATGATTCAAGAAGCCTATTATCGTGCCTTACATGCCGGTGCAAAAGTGGTTTTGTTTAATGTTCCCGAACCCGACGTGCGACTCCACTCCTCTATTAATACCACAGGCTGGCTGCCGGAAAATGGCGATATGCTTATGGAACTTCGCAGAGACAATCCCGATGATGTTAGAATAGCAGCATCAGCGTGGCCTGTTAGAGGCGGAGTAGGAAGACCTATTTTTGCTGATCATGCCATCTCTAATACAGGTGAATTTGCGGTGCAAGAGGCAAATTTAATTCCTTATGCTTTCGTTCCGGATTTTCATGCAGAAGTTTTACACAATGGTGCAAAAGTAACTTACATATTAGATGTTTATGATACATCTTGGAATGTTGTAGCCACTATACCTCCATCTATTCCCAATCCCGATGCTCCAGTTATTATTTTTATTGCTCACATAGATGCTGTATCTGCAACACCGGGCGCTAATGACAACGCTGCCGGAATGGCTCTCATTACCGAGATGGCTCGTGTTTATCAAGAACTTCAACAAGCGGGACTACTCAATGTGGAAATCGTAATCATTGGTGCTGGTGCCGAAGAAGATGGCATACACGGCTCTTATGCAATTGCAGAAAGCGACAAGCCTTGGCGAGCCCATATTCCCACAGGTTTTGATGCTGAACGCCTCAACAGAGTTATTGCTGTTTATAATTTTGATTGCGTAGCGTCTTCCGATACTTGGAACTCGGGGATGACTATCGTTTTGAGACAACGATACAGCGAAAACCGACACATGGCACCCATTAGAGACCTTGTCGCAATTAACACCATTGCAGCAGCTGAAAGGCTTTACAACATGCCGGAAATTCCTTTCAACGAAGCCAATCCGTCTCAAAATGCAGCAACAAATCCACGACCTGTGATGCCAGACCCGGGACAAAGATCTCCAACGGTAGAGCAAATGGCTCAACACGGCTGGGGTATTAAGATTTCAAACGGCGGCGACAGCGACCATGAGCCGTTTGGTATTCGTCATGGTATTCCAAATGCCAATCACACTTTTAGAATAGCACATGATCATCCGAAACAAGTCGGTGTGCCCGGTAGTCGCCGTTGGCCTGGAACTGTTCAACTGGAAACAAGATACCATGTTGTTGATGATATTTTTGACCGAAACTACTGCAAAACACGCATGGAAGTTGTCTTCAGAATAGCAGCAGCGGCATCTTTTGCCATAGCCTCAGGAACAGGTCTTCCGCAGGAAGAAATCGTATCTACGGTTACTTTCTATGCAAATGGTGGTGAAGGAACAACCTCTCGAACAATTACTTGGCCGGCGAGAAGTATTGCCGAAGCAGAATTGGATTTTCCGCCAAACCCCACAAAACAAGGTTTTTATTTCTTGGGATGGGAAAGTATAGATGTGTACGGCGGGGAAACCCAAATAGGTCCCTACTACTTTAATCGGAGAATGCCCATTTTAGTGTCGCCGTGGTTTTCCGAAAACTCTCCTTTTACGCACAACATCACAGTAACTGCAAAATGGATGTGTAAAAATGACCACGTGTTTGGAAGGTGGGAGGAAACATTAGATGGCGTTAGAACACGAAGATGTACAAATTGTGATTATATCGAAATCGTGACTCCATAGCCAAATTATTCATAAACAAAAAACAAGCACAATGCAAAACAAACTAACTTTACTCACCACGGGACTTCTGTTCCTTCTGCTACTTGCTACAAAGCCACTTGCTGCTGAAGTAGATAAAACTGCGGAGAAAATTTTGGTTTTGGCAGCCGAGGAAAATCAAACCATGGATCATTTACATGTTTTGGTCAATCGAATTGGCGGACGTTTCAGGGGTTCGGACGCTCTTGAAATGGCAGAAAGATGGACCGCTCACATGTTTGAAAAATTTGGACTGGAAGTTGATGTCATTCCTGTTCAAACAATTCCTGTCGGTTTTAATCGTGGACCTTGGTTCGGACGAATGTTGTGCCACGAGGATGGCATGAAATTACATTTTGTAACTCCGGCGTTTACTTCCGGAACGAGAGGAATTCAAAGAGGACGCGTTTTGATAGAGCCACAAACTCAAGAAGAATTCGACCAAATGAGAGGAGCGCTCAATGGGGCTTGGGTGCTCGTAGGTGGAACAAACACCAATGGTCGTGCTATCGATCCTTCGCCGAGAGCTGACAGTCTTCGAAATATAGTTATTCAAAGAAACAACGAAATCATTCGACGAAATGCAGAAAATACGCAATGGAATCGACAAAATCCAAATCGTCCTCAACGTCAAATGGAAGAGTTAGAAACCATGCCGGCTTTGTTTTACAGACAAATGGTAGAAGCCGGAATACTTGGAACGATACAGTCGTCAACTATTCCGTTACGTGCAAGATTCGATCCAACTTTTGAAGAAATGTGTTTTTTCAATAATCTTCCAACAGTTCCTGATATTAAATTAAACGAGCGTCAGTTTGCCCTCATCGAAAGAAAAGCCAGAGAGAGAGAGTTTTTCCTACTGGAATTTGACATTCGCAACCATTTTAGAATGGGACCCATCACTCATCACAATGTTATTGGAGTAATTAGAGGCAGTGTATATCCGGAAGAGTTTGTGATGTATGGCGGACATTTGGACTCTTACTGCCATGCACCGGGCGCTATAGATAATGGCACAGGAGTATCTCAAACGTTGGAAGTTGCACGTTTGATTTCAAAAGCCATGCAAGCAACCGGGGAAAGACCAAAACGAACTATCTTGTTTCCATTGTGGACAGCGGAAGAAGGGGCTATTTTAGGTTCGTACCACTGGGTGCATTCAAACAGAGATAAATGGCCAAATATTGTCAATTATTTTAATCGCGATGATAATCCAACTGTAGCCACCGGCATTGCTGTTCCTGCCTCATGGGTTGAGGATATAGAGAGAGTTGTAGCTCCTTTGAATAGAGGTAATCCTGAGTTTCCTTTCAGAGTTGAAGTGGCAGACCCTATACCTCGTCCGACAGTCATAAGAGGATCTGACTTTATTCACTTTAGAATGAATGGTATTCCTGCAATAGACATCATTACCGAAGATCCAAGAGGGTACAACATCTGTTATTGGGATGTTTGGCATAGCGATCGCGACACCTACGAGAAAAGTGTTGCCGATTACATGGAACACACCTCTGTTGCAAGTGCGATTCTTGTTTGGGGGATAGCAAACTTAGAGCGAAGGCTTCCGGCAGCGGATGTTTATTTGGATTAAATATACGAAAATATTGACACAATTAGCCTAACAACGATAAAACACATCGTTCCTTTGACTCTGTCCAACATCAGTTTCGTCCGTAATTGGCAACCTATGTAGCCTATTGGGTATTTTGCTGTTGACGTTCTCTGCGCGTTTGGAAATTGTGATGACGATTTCCACCAAGCGGGATAGACATTCCAAAATTAAAGTTGAGATTCGCATTGTAAATCGGCACTCCAAAACGTGTTCCCCAATCGAAATCGTTTAATCTCGGAGTCCAGGCAAACGGCACATAATCCATTCCGAAAAAGAAATTCAACCCCCATTTCGGTGTAATGTTCATTGCCCAACCGGCACTTCTAAAAAATCCATTCGCAAGCGATGAACTCAAACTAAAAGCAAACCAACTCGTTGGACGAAGATTGTACGAAAGTGTCAATTCATTGAAAACTCTCGGCAATCCGAAATGTGAAGTCCACAACAAACCCGCACTCATGGTATTGTTCAAAAAACTGTATTCGAGGCCTAAATTTGTGGTTGTTCGCAAGCCTCTTGCCATGCCTGATGTTTCGGTTGTCGGGCGAAATTCAACCATTTCATTCAACTGATCCGTCAAGTGATCAAAATCTATTCTCAAAGAATCGCCGTGTCGGAGGACAATCAAATCGCTACTATGCATAACTCTTCCTTGAGCTTGTGCTTGCTGCGATCTACCGTAACGAATAAATCCTAAATCCGTCAAACCGGCAGAGAAAGTAAATCCATTTAATGGCAATAACGGAAAGATACTACCAAGAAAATTATCCATATTCCAAACCACACCCAAATCAATCGCAGCACCAAAACCACGAGGGGTAGTAAAGTCTATGTCGTTAATATTGACATTGAACGTTTCACGCCAATCAACAACTCCATTAGAATCAATTCTAAAACCAAGACCATCGAGCCCCAAGTATGTTGCGGTTCCTCGTGCATCAATTGACCACACATCTTGCGAAGTATGAATGGAAAACTCATCAAGCCTTACACGAGCATCGGCAAGTCCGACTAAAAATTTGAATTTAGCACCCACTCTGATGTTTTCGTTGATATCTCGTGCGTGACCGAAAGCGAATTCTGTGTAAGCTCGAAGCGAGGCATTCATGTTTTCAAAACTATAAGTTCTGCCTGTACGTGAATCAAGTTCTTTGAGCATCACAAAAAAATCTTTCGGGATATTCATTCCGCCGTGAGCTCTGAGATTCAAATCAAACGACCAAAACCGGTGCCCTTGTGTGAAAAATCCAAAACCTAAAACGCCGATATTTGCATCAACACTAAAAGCTTCGCCAAATCTTGAGATTCCCCTCAAAAAATCGTTCGAACTTACATCAGGATGTAAAAAAGTTTTCATTCGCCCGCTTCCATCTCCAACAGGAAACAGAAAATTAGCCAATCCCATATTTGATTGAAGTCCCAAATGAAAATTACCAAGAGCCGGAAAGTTGATATAGCCCCAAGCCGGACTCATTGCGGGATTTCGCTGATGACGATTGGCATATTTGTCCATAAAATAACTTGTGCGAAGCGTTTGAGCTTGTATACTCAAAGCAAAAATTGCTGCGAGTATAGTAAATATAATTTTTTTCATGTGTTTGTCTGTTTTATTTTCGTTTATAGTTAATCCATAAAGTCTCTGAGGTCAATCGTTATGCCGTCTTCAACTATAGCATTAAGTCTCACCTGAATGAAATTATCGGGACGCAAAGGTTGTCCTGTTCTACCGGCTCCGGTTCTTGCTTCAAGTTGCAAAATCAAACCTCTCATATTGACAAGTTGGTCGTTGTTTTTATCGTCAAAAATAAGTTCTGCAGGCTCATCATTCATCGTTGCACCGGCTCTTATCACAAACGAGGAAACCTCTACGTTTGAAAGCGGACTATAGTTTTCGTCAATCGGAATAATTGTTGCTGTTAAATCCAAAGGCATATCATTTAAAGTACGAATAGCAAGCCCTATTTTATTTCCGCTGATCATCTTGCCAACGATAGAATCAATCTGCATTGTGTCTCGAATTATAATTTGAAATTCCTCTCCAAAAGCGAGCGGAACAACGAAACTGTAATCCAAATCGGCAGAATAATTGATATTGAAATCGAAAACAACCTGACTATTTGCAATGCTGATTACAATTGAATCGGGAACTTCTTTTACAATCGCACCCAAATCTGCTTCCACCCAACTGTAGCCTTGTCCTTGTGGCATCAGCGATTGGTCGCGAGCAATCCAAAATCTGTTTTCAGTTGTTCCGGTTGTGTAAATCGGTATATCCAATGTGTTTATTACGCCACCATTTTTGTAAGAATGCAAAAATATCGTTGCATCAAAAATTTGCAAATTTGTGTTTATTCTCAAATCTAAATGTGGATTTACATCTAAAACTAAACTATCGCGATTGTTCATTAGAATATCCGGAAGTTCACTCAGATCCATAGAAATATCATTGTCGAACAGAATATTGGCATAAATTCTGCTGAAGTTGATGTCCATTCCGCCGACAACGCTTAAATCTACTTCGATGTTTTCGAAATCTTTGGTGTTAATTTGCGGATTTTTCAACGATACCGAAGCACTGACCACAATACTGTCTGAGATATTGATCTCGTTATTGATAATCGGATTAGAAAGTGTCATGCCTCGAACATCGAATTGTAATTTATGGTGTCCGTTGGTAAATGTGATATACTGGTCAAAAACATTGCCGGGCATTGGCGGAGAAAATACGATGTCTTTCGGAAATTCGATATTCATTCTTACACGTAAATTATCAACAATATTTCCGTTGAGCTGGTCAGCGTATAAATCTAAAACAATTTGTGTGTTTTCAAAAACAATGCTGTCTAAACTCAAAATCGTGATGTCGTTGGGAAGGGTTTCATTGATATTGAATTCGTGTGCAACTCGTTCTAATCCTGCATCTATTTTATTGTTGTCGAGGGTTACAGTTGCCGATTCGAAATTTAGATTTGGCGTAACAGTTATATCTAAACGGGTTGAGGTTTGCGGAGTAGTCGGGAAAGGACCACCATCGTAATTACCAACCAAAGTGTATACAGCAAAAAAGTCAACTAAACCTGTGAATGTCACAAATCCGTTTTTGTGGATATCTGTCAAATATAAAATCGGAACCCTGAAGCTTTGTCCTGTAGTAAAATTTATATCTCTCTTGATAAACGTATGTCTTGATACGGCAACGTTTGAGTTACTCGCATTCATATCAAGATGTACGCCTGTTGGAAATCTCAAATACAACGAGTCCAACCTAACCATTGTTCCGCTTGGAACATTCAGAGGGTTGACAACAACGTCGAAACCCGAATTTGCTTGCAACCAAAGCGTATCCACACTAACTATGTAATCGTTGTCCAACGGTTCGGAAACTGAAAAGTCAACCACAGTATCCCAGGCTGCAGAAAGCGAAAGCGGAAAATAACCTGTTGCCGAAAGAACAGGAATAGATGGAGCCAAAGCGTTCAACTCTGCTAAACCAATAGACCCTCCAGACGTTGGCAACACATCAGTTATTATGAAATCAACTGCAGATTGTGGCAAATAAAGTCCCAAATCAACTTCCGTATACAAAGAGTCTACATCAAATTGAATATCGGTCGGAAAACTGCCGAAATCAAATTTTTCTTTCTCATTAATGACTATAGAGATGCCTTGAAAATCACTAATTTCAGGCACTTCAATGCTTAGCGTAGAGTCAATGACAATAGCATAGCCACCGTTAAAAATTTCAAGCATATCAATGCTGTCGGCATCTAAGAAATTCCTTAAAAAGAGGCTGTCGGTTGTGCCTATCGGAATGAAAGTCACATTGAGTCTCACCGTCAAGTCCAAATCTTGGTTTAGGTCGAATTCCTTTTTTACGCAGGACATACCTACTACAGCGAAAATCGCACACAAGAGGAGAAGTTTTTTCATATCTTTTGATTTTTAGTTTGTTATTTACTTTTTGGTGCGAGGTTCGGGGTGTGCTTCGTGGAAGCCTCGCACCCCGTACCTCGTATCCCGTATTTTTTTATTCTTTGGAGATTTTTGCACCTGCACGAAGTGCTTCAAGATTGAGATTAACAATATCGTCACCCTTTCGTCCGAATACTTCGCGAATTGCGGCTTCTAATTTGTCGAACGCAATGCCGAGATACGGCGATGCTGCACCGAGAATCACCATGTTTGCAGCACGAACACTGCCCAATTCTTTGGCGATTTTTTCCGCATCAAGCGTTACGTGTTGTTTAACTTTCTCTATTTCTGTCAAAACAGCGTCCATTTCAGGATAATTCGGAACATTCTTTACAGGCTCTTTACTCGTTATAAGCCAGCCCTCTTTCGAAAGCCAAGGTAGATAGCGCAACGCTTCCATAGGTTCTACCGAGATAATCAAATCCGCTTTGCCTTGCGGAATTAAATCCGAATGAATTGGGTTATCCGAGATTCGCAGGTGCGATTGCACGTCTCCACCACGTTGGCTCATGCCATGCACTTCGGCTTGTTTGAGGTGCATACCTAGTTCAACGGCTGCAGCCCCGATAATTGTGGCGATAGAGAGGATGCCTTGTCCTCCCACGCCGGCTAAGATGATGTCTTTTTTCATATTTGGTTTTTCTTTTTTTTATGTCAAAGCGTCATTGCGAGCGTAGCGAAGCAATCTGTCATATCTAGATTGCTTCGGCACGTTGTGCCTCGCAATGACGATGTCGTTTATTTATGCGTCTTCGGACGACCGATAGTTTTGAGACATTCGCGACGTGGAATGATTACGGAAACGCCTTGATATTCGATTTCTTCTCTAAAAACTTTGACCATCTCTTCGTGATTTTTCGGAATGGGGTTTACAACACGAATATGCTCTTTTTCAACGCCCAAGCCTTCACAAATTTGCTCCAAGCGTCCGTAAGCATGAGAAATCTGACCGCCGGTCATTGCTGTAGTGAAGTTGTCCAAAATAAGTAGAGTCATCGGTGTTTTTTCAATCACGGCATCAAGCAGTCCGGTTATTCCCGAATGGGTAAACGTGGAATCGCCGATTACGCCCACTGCCGGCAACAAACCTGCATCCGCAGCACCTTTCGCCATCGTAACGGCTGCGCCCATATCCAAACACGTATAAATTGCATTGTAAGGCGGCAGAGCACCAAGCGTGTAACAGCCTATATCCGAATAAACTTTTCCTTGACCGTATTGCTCCATAACTTCGTTCAACGCATTGTATGTGAAAATGTGCGGACAACCCGGACACAATGATGGCGGACGTCCAACCACCAACTCAGGCACATCTTCGCCTTTCGTATCCGGCATTCCGAGTGCTTTTGCAACATGATTCGGATTCAATTCGCCAACACGTGGAAGCGATCCGTCTAAACGACCTTTTATTGAAGGTCCTTGATTTAAGTAGCCTCTCAGTAATTCTTCATAAACCGGATAGCCATCCTCAATAATTAAAACTTCCTTACACTCTTTGGTGATTTTTTCAATCGCTTTGCGTGGCAGAGGATACTGGGCTATCTTCAAAATCGGATGTTTGCATGGCTCGTCTTGATAGTTTTCCATCAAATAATTGTATGCCAAACCGCAAGCAATAATACCCAGCGATTTATCTGCACCATCAACATATTGATTATATTTTGAATTTTCCGAAGCGGTCTCAAGAGCAGGCTGTTTGTCCAAAAGTTCATTGTATTGCTTGCGCGCAATAGACGGAAGCAAAATAAACTGCTTTGGATTTGAGTGTAATTTCACTTCATTTTGTTTGCGAGGTTCGCGTCTTGCAACGCCTGCGCGCGAGTGTGCCAAACGCGTTGTGATACGCATCATTACCGGAATTTGCATTTTTTCCGACAAGTCGAATGCATCAAACATCATGTCGTAGGCCTCTTGCTGGCTCGATGGTTCGAAACACGGTACAAACGCAAATTTTGCCAAAGCACGCGAATCTTGTTCGTCTTGCGAAGAGTGCATCGAAGGGTCGTCAGCGATAAGATAGACCAAGCCTCCGTTTGCACCGGTAATCGCGGAGTTTACGAACGGATCCATTGCCACGTTCAAACCCACGTGTTTCATGCAGCACAAGGCACGCTTTCCGGCATAAGACATGCCGATGGCTGTTTCCATCGAAGTTTTTTCGTTTACCGACCAAATGCTGTGTACGTTTCCGGCTTTGGCTTGTTCTGAATTTTGAATGTAAGCGGTAATTTCCGTAGAAGGTGTTCCGGGATATGCGTAAACACCGGAGATACCTGCATCCAAGGCGGCTTGGGCGATTGCTTCGTCACCCAAAAGTAAGGCTTTTTTCATATACTGTTTGTTTAAATTTTTTCAATGGCACAAAGATACAAAAAATTGTTCAAAGTCGGAAATTATTTTTGAATGTGAGAACCAAAACATGGTGAGTTGACTTCAACAATGTTAAATTCAGGTGCTATTTGGTTATCTCAGAAATATTTTGTATCTTTGTGGAAATAATCCTATAAGCACATTTTATCGTCTGCACAAGGAGGCGGACGTAAAACTATAGTGAAAATGAAAAAACTAGTTTTATTGATTGTTATGGTAGGGTTTCTTTCTTGCGAAAGGCAAAATGGCTTACCTCAAGATGGCTTATCGGACGACAAACTTTTGAGTATAGCCTATGATAGATACTACTTACATCCAGAAGGATTTTACCAAGACCCGACATGGCCTGATGCGTTTTACTATGTGAACACGGTAAGCATCTCCCCAATTAATCAACGAGATTCAAGATGGATTGAACTATCAACTAATGACAGAGATGAGGCATTGAAGTGGGTAAGTTTAACAATTGCCAATAGCGATGACAGAATTACACATTTGTTCATTGAAGAAAGTGAAACAAAAAAACATTTTGAATTCAAATTCAAGCAAATCACGGATAATAGATTCGAACTTCCAATACGGTTTCGAGTCCATAAAACCAGTTACTATCATTCCATATTTGATAGATTTGCACCTTGGAATCACGTCAATGAAACAAAGTATGGCTATTACAATGGTGAAATAGAGAAATCTAAGGTTAGGGAGTGCATCGAATACTTGTGGGTGATAAACACTTTTGCTAATCATGGACAAAAAGTACTTAGTTCTGAAATAAGGGAAACAGGAAATTATTTTGAAGTGCATATAGTCTCATTGGGGGTCTCTTTTGGAGGTAGAGGATTGCATGATGTTGTGAGTCTGTATGACAACTATATTCGATTCAATAAAGATACTCGACTTATAACTTTTAGACAATCGTTACGAAGGCAAATTCTAGGACACTATAATCCTGGTTTTTGATATTTGATAAATAATCATCTCTTACTGAGATAATTAGTGTCCTGCGCCACTCTTGCATGGACACGCCCATTCGAGCAATTTACAACTGTACTTTTAGTTATATAACTAATTTTTTAGTTGTAGTACTCGGAAAGCCTATCAATACTGTATCTCCAAATCCAATACCTCGCGCAAACGCTTCAGTTCCGGATTTTTTTCAGAAAGTTTGGCAAATTTTTCGCTCGGTGTGTGAAGAATATCCTGAGCTTTGCTTTCATTGACAATTGTTTTCAGTTGCAATGAGGCATTAGACAATTTCAACCGAAGATAGTTCATCAGTTCCGTTTTTTTCTCCAACAAAAAACTTTCTTGAACCTGACTTGCCAAGACAACTTCCAAAACACTTTCGTTTAGTTGGATTTCCGAGGTTTGAAGCAAGTTAAAAAACGGCGGATCTTTCTGCTGTGTTTCGGAATATGATTTCCAAGCATTCCGAACGTCTTCGAGTGTGATATTTTTTGAGTTCTCGCCAACTATTTCGTCTTTTGCCTCTGTCTTGGAAGGCTCTGCCAATAGGGATTTTAGAGAGGTTGTTGGTTTGGGCTTTGCAGGTTGTTGTGCAGGATTTACAGGCTCTACAACTGGGTATGAGGTGTGGAGTGGTGCGGGCGTTTCGACAGGCTCAACGACCGCCACCCGATGGCTGGACACTGAGCTTGTCGAAGTGTCGATACCACTTCGTACCTCGTCACCTGAAACTTTTTTGTCGGTATTTTTTTTAGTAATTTCAGACTTTACGGCCGGTGCAATAAACGGCGGTGGCTCCGGTTTTACTTCAATTTCGGGTAAAAAAAAACTGGCAATCTGCATCAAGGCAATTTCCACAGAAAGTTGTCGATTACTGGCATTTTTGTAATTTAGATCGCATTGGTTGTTGATGTCCAAAGCCTTGATCAAAAACGGAACGGGACACGCTTGTGCCTGTTGCAGATACTTGGCTTTGATGCTTTCGCCTACCTCCAGCAAATTCACAGTTTGTGGGTCTTTACACACCAACAAATTCCGCAAATGTTCGCCCAATCCGACAATGAAATGCTGACCATCGAAACCGCAGTCTATAATTTCATTAAAAATTCGCAAACTACTCGGTAAATTGCCTTTCAAGAACGCATCTACAATTTGAAAATAATAGTCGTAATCTAGCACATTTAAGTTTTCGATGACCGATTGATAAGTCAAATTATTTCCCGAAAAACTTACCAGTTGGTCAAACATCGAAAGTGCATCACGCAGACCTCCATCGGCTTTTTGTGCGATGATGTGCAGTGCGTCAGGTTCGGCAGTGATGCCCTCTTTTTCTGCGATTTTTGCCAAATGATTGGCGATATCTTCAATTTTAATTCGTTTGAAGTCAAAAATCTGGCAGCGCGACAAAATTGTCGGTAAAATCTTGTGTTTTTCGGTTGTTGCCAAGATAAATTTTGCATACGCGGGAGGTTCTTCCAATGTTTTCAAAAATGCGTTGAATGCTGCTGTTGAAAGCATGTGAACCTCATCGATAATATAAATTTTGTATTTGCCGACTTGTGGCGGAACACGCACTTGCTCTATCAAACTTCGGATATTTTCTACCGAATTGTTCGAAGCGGCGTCCAACTCATGGATATTGTAAGAAGCATTGTTTTTGAAACTTTCGCACGATTCGCAAACACCGCAAGCCTCCATGTTTTCGGTCGGATTAAAGCAGTTGATTGTTCGTGCCAAAATCCGTGCACACGTGGTTTTTCCGACACCTCGCGGTCCGCAAAACAAAAATGCCTGTGCCAAATGCCCGCTTTTGATTGCATTCTTCAGCGTTGTTGTGATTGCCTCCTGTCCGACTACCGTGTCAAAGGTTTCGGGGCGGTATTTTCGTGCAGAAACAATGTAGTTTTCCATAGTCGTTCAAATCTATTGCAAAGGTACAAAAAAAATTGAAACTTACAAAATGATATTTGCAGCTTGTTTTGTATAACTCAAAAAAAATGTGTAACTTTGTGGTTTAATAACAAGAACACCTTTGCAAGAAATCTTATCAATATCAAACATTCAAAAAACAATGAAACGCATCGCCATATTTTGTAGTTCAAATTCCGGAAACAATAACATTTACAAGGAACAAGCAACGCTGCTTGGACAAACATTAGCCAAACACAATATCGAGGTGGTTTATGGTGGAACCAAAATCGGCTTGATGGGTGCTGTTGCCGATGGAGCTTTAAGTGAGGGTGGCAAAGTTATTGGCGTGTTGCCACATTTGTTGAAAATGAAAGAGATTGAACACGAACATTTAACCGAGTTAATTTTTGTAGATAGCATGCACGAAAGAAAGGTAAAATTAAACGAACTTTGCGATGGTGTAATTGCTTTGCCGGGAGGTTTTGGAACGATGGACGAACTTTTTGAAATGCTGACATTGGCTCAAATCGGACTGCATCAAAAACCGATTGCACTTCTAAATACCAATGATTTCTACTCTCCGCTAATTGCCCTTGTGCAAGCGATGGTTGATAATGGTTTTTTGAAAGAGGTCAATCAAGAAATGATTATCGTTAGCGACAACATCGATGAGCTTATCAGCAAAATGAACAACTATATTGCACCCGTCGAAGAAAAATGGATTGAAAAAAAACCAAAATAATTCCGTATCTTTGCAAAACAAAAAATGTAAATCGGAAAACACAGTTATGTCAAAAATCTTAGTTACAGGAGGTGCCGGATTTATCGGAAGCCACACGGTTGTTGAACTTCAAAACAACGGATTTGAGGTTGTTATTGCAGACGATTTGTCTAATTCAAATGAAAATGTGATTGAGCAGATTGCTGAAATTACAAAGAAAAAACCGCTGTTTGAATTGGTGGATTTAGCCAATGAAGAGGCGTGCAAAAAACTATTTGCTAAACACTCGGATATCGTCGCTGTTATTCATTTTGCGGCGAGTAAAGCCGTCGGCGAATCGGTTGAAAAACCATTGTTTTATTACAAAAATAATTTGAGTTCTCTGTTGAATGTGCTTAAAAATATGGTGTTGCACAATATCAAACCTATTGTGTTTTCGTCCTCATGCACCGTTTACGGACAGCCGAAAACACTGCCTGTAAACGAACAGTGCCTGTTGCAACCCGCCGAATCGCCGTATGGAAACACCAAGCAAATCTGCGAGGAAATTTTGTCGGATTGCACAAAAGCAACTTCAGTTAAGGTCATTTCTCTCCGTTATTTCAATCCGATAGGGGCACACGAAACTGCGATGATTGGCGAACTTCCGATAGGTGTTCCGAATAATTTGATGCCGTTTATTACACAAACCGCAGTCGGCATTCGCGAAAAACTATCGGTTTTCGGAAACGACTACGACACTCCCGATGGCACATGTATCCGCGATTACATACACGTTGTGGATTTGGCAAAAGCACACGTTGTAGCCTTAAACCGAATGCTCAAAAACCAACAAAAAAAATCAATCGAATTTTTTAATGTCGGAACTGGCAACGGTTTTAGCGTTTTGGATGTGATAAAAAGTTTCGAAAAAACTTCGGGACAAAAACTGAACTATCAAATTGTTGGTCGTCGTGCCGGAGATATTGAACAAATTTGGGCAGACCCAACATTTGCAAACGAAGAACTGGGTTGGAAAGCCGAAAAATCACTTGACGAAATGACATTGAGTGCGTGGAATTGGCAGAAAAAATTGAGCAAAATAGACATAAGTTAAAAAAATATGCTCAAACTTGGTCGCATAGAAATTGGTTTAGAAGGAATGGTGTATTTCGGCATTCAAAGTCCGCTGTTGAAAGCCCATAACTTGGCACATCACATCAATAAATCCTTGGATATAGACTTGGCAAAAACGATTGATTTTGAAAAGTTCGAAAGTGAGCAGTTCTTTGATTTTCCTTGCTACATATATGTTTCGGAAACAGAACAATGTTCGTATCATTTGATTGGAAACAAAACCGCCAGTGCACAGTTGTTTTCGAATTATCCTGAAATGGATTTTTGGTTTTTGGTGCAATTCCAAAACGGCTTAAATGATCATCGTTTTCTTGCATTTAGAGAAAAGCTGTACAAAGATTTAGCCCAAGTGGAAGGCGTGTTTTCAGTGCTTCAAGCCAATCCTGAAAAACTTGCGAATTTCAAAGATTTCGAAATTGATTTTTCGGAATATCAGACGAAATTATTACGGGAACCCATGTAGGGGCTGGGTCAACCCGCCTTGATAGCAAATGGGGCGGGTTGACCCAGCCCCTACGGTATTATGATAACCGATTACGATAATCTTCGTAAGTAAATTCACGCACCAATTCAAAACCTGTTTTTTCACGCCAAATTCCGATTGACGGATGTTTCACGCCGTTGAACATTGAGGTTTTTACCATCGTATAATGTATCATGTCGTTGAACACGATTTTATCGCCGACTTGCAAGGGTTTTTCGAACGACCAATCGCCCATGAAGTCGCCTGCCAAGCAAGAGTTTCCACCGATTTTATACGTTGAAATTTTTTGTGTTGGCACGGACTGCAAGTCCGCGCCAGCGGGGCAGGCTCTCTCGCCAGCAGGTGGGTTTTGTTCCGGAAGTGCAGACAAAATTTTCGGTTTATACGGCATTTCCAAACAGTCGGGCATGTGTGCGGTAAACGATACGTCTAAAATTGCGGTTTTTTGTCCATGGTTTTCCACAATATCTTCTACGGTACTTACTAAAACGCCCGTCTCCCAGGCGAAAGCAGAGCCCGGCTCTAAAATCAATTTGAGGTTTGGATATTTGTTTTGAAAGTTCTTCAGTAGTTCAATCAAAAATTCAACATCGTAATTTCTTCGGGTCATCAAATGTCCGCCACCCATATTGAGCCATTTTAATTTTGGTAAGAAATGTCCGAAACGTTGTTCAAAAGCGTTCAGAACGTTTGCCAAATCGTGCGAATCGGATTCGCAAAGTGCGTGAAAATGCAAGCCATCTATGCCTTCCGGCAAAGTTTTCAAATGTTCGGATGTAATGCCCAGCCTCGAACCTTTTGCACAAGGGTTGTACAAGTCCGTTTCCACTTCCGAAAACTCAGGATTAACCCGCAAACCGAAAGAAATCGCCTTGTTCACAGATTTAGCACGTGCCGAAAAACGCTCAAATTGCGACAATGAATTAAACGTTAAATGCGAGCTCAACGCAGAAATTTCGTCAATATCGCCATCTGTATAAATCGGTGAATACGTGTGTGCAAAATCGCCCATTTCTTCTACTGCCAAACGTGCTTCTGCCAGCGAACTTGCCGTAGCACGCCGAAACCCGAATTCATTCAGAATCGGAAACGCACTCCACATCGCAAAACCTTTGAATGCAAGAATAATCTCCACATCTGCACGTTTTCGCACACTGTCGATCAACTGCAGATTTTTTTTCAACAACGCTTCGTCTAAAACGTAGCAAGGCGAGGGAATCTGAGCATAGTTCATAACTCTTTCAAGGGGTTATAAAAACAAAATTGCATTCACGATTGCTAACGTGATAATTCCACCAACCATCGGTATTACGGTTCGTTTGACGACATCAAGCGGATTTAATCCTGCAATTGCCGAAACAGCAACAACCACAGCCGTTATCGGCGACATCGATCGTGCCAACGAACTACTGATTTGCATAGGCATGATAACAGAAATGGCTTCAACATCGAAATGTTCTGCAATCATAGCACCAACGCCCATAAACGAGAAAATTGCAGCATCGCCCGAACCCATCAAAACGGTTGCAATAGAAATCAACGCCTGCATAAAAATGGCTATTGGCACAACTCCTGCTCCGGCGTCTTCGGCAAAGCCCAAAAGGGTGCCAACAGAACCAGATGCCAAAAGTCCGGTAGCAAAAACCTCTCCGGCTACAATTAGCGTCACAATCGTTGCAAAAGCATAACCCATTCCATCAAAAACTGTTTGAATACTTTCGAAAACTTTTTTTGCACTTAGCGAACGAATATATTCGACACACATGACAAAGAACAAACTCAAGAAAACGGCTGTTGCCAAGCCCATTGTCCTCGGAATAATGTACCACGATAAGCCCATTGAGCCAAATAGACCATTTATTCCGTTAAGAACAACCTCGTTGAACGTAAATACCAAAAGTAGCGGAATAAGAGGGAAAATTGCATAGTAAGATGGTGCAGGATTTTCGTCTTTTTCTTCTTCGATGTCTGCTGCTTGATCACGTAGAAAAGTAAATCCTTCTTTTTTATCCCACCAACGCTGGACAACAAAATGCAAAATAGATATTACAATAATCACGGGAATGGCAACAGGAAGTTGGTATTGGAAAAAATACCTTGCTACGTCGGCCGTACCGTCCGAAGTCAAGATGCCTGAAGCCTCTACTATTGCGACATTGATACCTGCTGCCGGACCTAAATCAATACATCCGGTAGTTGCAATAACGGCTGTTGCCGCACCACGCGAAACTCCGAGTTTTAGCATAATCGGAAACATGGTTGCCATCAGAAGTACGCCAAGTCCAGCGGCACTTGTAATCGCCATTTTCATGGCAAGTCCAATCAAAAAAGCACAAACCAAAACAACGTAAGGCGACTTGATAAACTTCAACGGCTTAACACCAATCCTTACCAGTGCTTTGTTTGCACCAATAGCGTCCATGTATTTCACAAAGCCCATCACGGACATAATGAGTAGTCCGAGACCGGCAACACGAGTGCTAAAGATACGCTCTTTTCCGGCAAAAATATCCAAAAAAGGATTTCCTAGCGTTCTTGCTCGATTAAAAAGATGGTCGGGAGGAAGATTCGGATTGCCAATAAGGTTTGTGGGTTGCCCCCAAAGCCAATTGATCAAAATGACAATAGTAAGCAGAATAATTCCGCCGAGAAACAATACTGCCTGAGGCTTGTATTTTCTCAATACCAAACGTGCCGCCCACGTGCAAACCAAAAGGGTTGCTATAAGCCCAAGACCGTTCGGAGAAACTAAAAAAGACAGAAAATTCATACTACACACCAAAATCTATATCATCAACTTTTGCAGTATATCTGCTTTCATTCTCTTCCGAGGATTTTGGCTCCTCAATTTCTTCCGGCGGACGCTCTCCCGTATGGATAAAATGAATGGTTTGCGTTAATCCCGTCATAAATTTTTCAAAATCTTCCTGATAGAGGAAAATTTTGTGTTTTTCGTAAACAAATTTGCCTTGATCATCTAGGAATTTGCGCTTGCTTTCTGTAATTGCTAGGTAGCGATCTCCCGATTTCATTTCTTTCACGTCCAAAAAATACGTGCGTTTTCCAGCTCTTATTGCTTTGGAAAAAATCTCTCCTCTGCCGTGTTCCATGTCTTCCATGCGTTTTCTGTTTTGATATTTTTAAGGATTATGTTTAAAATTTATAGCGCAAAAGTACACAATTATTTTGGAAAAATCAACGGGTTGTTAATAACTTGTAATATCTTTTTTTACAGTCCGAACATAACTCCCGCTCGAATAATCGGATTTCTGCCAAAAATAGTAGGGTTGTTTTCAAGCAAATCCCACATTACCTGTAGAGATATTCCGCCACTTCTTCCAACAGGCAAAAGAACACCTCCACCAATTAGAGGATAATGTTGCCATTCTCGGTTTCTTTCAAGATCTCTCCACCAAAAATTAGCATCATAATTTACCAGAGCATACTCGGCACGCAAAAAAAGATGAAAATTCGATGTTTGTACTACAGCAAATTGAACATATGGGTTTACACCGAAAACATGCATCGAAAAACGATCTCCTGTCCATCTGTCTCTGATAGAAAAATAGTTGTAAATAAGTCCTAATCCCGCCTGAAACCTTGGCGTGAATTGGTAGCCAACCATTGGCGAAATATCTATAAACGTCGTATTGCCAAACGCAGCTCCAAGACTTCCACCAAATCGCAAATTTTCTCTTTGGAAGCCGCCTTGTCGTTCATCGGTTCGCTGATTCCGCTGATTTCCTTGAGCATCACTTATACTTCCGCTTCGTGTTTGTGCACTCAAAAAAAGCGAAGTTGAAACTAATACCGAGAGAAGAGTATACTTTTTCATCGCTACTTATTTTTCAAATCGCTCTTTCAGTTTTTTATAGTAGCTTTCAACGCTTTTGCTGCCTTCGTTGTCCGGAAACATGCAGAATGTTAAGCTATCTTTTGTTCGATGATTGAGTACACAAGCACAGCATTTGCCATGATTTTGGCAAGTTGTGTTCGGGCAAAGGCATTTTGTTACTTTTTCGCAAGTCATTTTTTGATATTTTAACTGTTTTAGATTGCAAATATACGAAAAATGTTTTAAAGTAGGCATATAAATAAAAAAACACACACAATTATTTCTGCAAGTGCTTGATTTTTCAGTCGGGATGGCCAGATTCGAACTGACGACCGCACGCGCTCCAGAGGGCAGATTCCGACTTTGATTTGTTTTATTTTCAGACTATTTACCACTCAGTTATGCAATCTTAATCTAGTTCTATTTTGATTAGACTTGCCGCACTTTTTGCCCTAGTTAAATTTTAGTTCAAAAGTTATTCTTTAATATCATCATAGGGATCAATGTTTCGTTACCTGATAAATTGATTAAACGACAATCACCCTATCTACAACATGTGTAATAAGATTGGTATTAACACAGACCAATGTTACCTTGCCATTTTGGATTAATTCAAATTCAATAAATGATTTCATAAATTATTTTTTCTTTTCTAACGCAAAGGTAAGAATAATTTTTGATATATACAAACTTATCACGCCTTTAAATTATGGCATTGTTTTTGTGTTGTGGGCATCTGTTAAGTGTTTGTAGTATTATCTCCTAAGAAATCCTCACAAGAAATTAGCGTAGAATGTTCTTTATAAATATGATCTGCTTCTGTTTTAAACATATTAAATAACCCCTCTTCACATTGTTGCAATTGAAGTAATTGAAGCAAATACGTGCTACTCCCCTTACTATGACTTAGATACGACCCTACGAAAATAGCGTCGTTTCCTTTTAATATAAAATGCCTTGGGAAAGCATCTTCTTTGTAGTGACGCAATTCTATTTTTTTATCAAGAGGAGTGTTTTTCACTTGTTCTGCTGTCATTTGTTTTGACATCTCTTTTTTGACATCTTCAATGAATTCTCCTATCAATTTATGCCCATTTTTGATATTTTCTTCTACCTCTCCATCTGCTTTATTTTTTAAATCTGGTCTATATCTTTTCCATTCAGTTGCATCTTTAGGGAAAATAATAACGATTTTAAATCTATTGTGATTTCCTTTCATTAACCCTACTACATGCTCAACTATCTTTGGATCCGTTAGAACTGACTCTAATGTTCTAAATCCAATTGCAGAAATAATTAAACTATCATCACTACCTTTTATTGTTTTTAAATATGTTTTTATATCTTCGGCTGCATCAGTACGAACTCCCCAATAGTTTTTTATCTCTCTTAATCCATTTTCTTGCTTAGTTACTATTTCATTGTCTTTACAATCAACACCTCTTTTTCCTATTTTTATTCTTATTGTAACAAAACGAGAACATAGAAACCAAACAATTATAACAAGTAACACGAGTATTATCAAAGTAGTTCCGCCAGCCCATATTTTAGGAGAATTACACTGCGAGTACACGGTTAAGAACTTATCGTAAAGCCAAAATATAGCAATAATGCTCATTAGGACTGTGGTAACAACCCCTATACAGGTGAGTAACTTGTCCCAAAAACTTTTCTGGTAAAATTCTTTCATATCTATAAATTTTATTTGTTATAATGTCTAAATAACCTAAACATTTGATCAATCAATTCATCTTTTTGACCACCTGTTTTATTTGACAAACTCGTTTCTGCAAAAATTAAAGCATAATCAAAATCTACTATGTGATACGCATAACGCAAAATATCATCATATTCTTGAAGTTTTGCCTCGCCTGTGGTAGGGTCGGTATTTTTTGAGTGTTCTTCCTGACTTATTTGCGAATAAGTATATATGGTTTTTACTTTTTCTTTTCCGAATTTTTCTTTGCAAATTCTGAACATATTAGGCAAACTTGCAGTAAGAACAATATGTTTATCCCCATTTTCTATTTTTTCAATATATTTATCCAAATCATATCCATAATAAATAGGATTGCTATACAATTTTTTATTATTCTCATATAAAACAAAATTGAGGTTATCAGTCGGATAACGTAAAAGACCGCTATTGTTTTCACCTTTCGGAACATCGGTTTCGATTTTTTTTATTTCTTTTTGATATTCATCCCGATGCTTTTCCGCAATACTACCTAAATCTATGTAATCGGAGTTTCTGTCAAAGTATGTCTCAATGATTTCATTGTAATCCTTTTCGGGCAATTTTTTTTCATTTGACTTTTCTTTTCTTGAACTTTGCTCTTTTTTCAATCTTTTCCAAAATCGCTCAATTGGCGTTTTGAATTTCTCCTTTTTTTTAATAACTTCTAAATCAAACAATGCTTTACAATATTCTTCAAAAGAGCAATTTCTATGAAAATTCTCATCTTTGGCATCGTATTTAGAACGACAATCTAATTCATTATTTGTTTTATAGCTTTCAAATGTAAATTCTTTTTCCAGTTGTGCTTTTTTTGAATTATAATCTTTTTCAAATTGTGCTAAAACACTTTCTTTAGGAGTATATTTACATATTATTTCATCTTCATCGTCTGCTTCTTTCCAACGATTTGTATATTTAATGAGCGGTTCGGATTGTATTTTCCCCATTTTCAACGATGCTTTAAGAGCATCGTCTTTACCTGATTGAGCATTCCCTGAAATTATAAATAATTTCGGTTCTTTCTTAACCTTGTTGTCTAAATTTATTTTTCCATCAATAACACCACGAATCACTTTATCTACTTGAATTTTTGCTATATCTGTATGCCGTAATCCTGTTCTTTTTTCGGGAATATTTAAAATTACACGATCGAAAACAAAAATATTTTCAATATAGATACGATACAATGCTATAGCCTTTTCAAAACGTTTTTTGGCGTCCTTTTTTGACACTCCGCCTCTTACCTCTGCCACTTTCGTGTGAGTTTTCGCTTCGTTAATAATTTCCCTAAACAAAAATAACGACAAAACCCGTCCAGAAAATTTCTTTTTCATTTCTTCAACAACCCGAACATCGTTAATTACAACAATAGGAGAAATATTACTGTCCAGTTTTTCTCTTAAATCTGCAGATTTTAATCCATATTCCTCTCCATAAGTACGGTAAACAAAATCACATTCGGTAGGAGTTGCTTTAACATGTTCTACATCTATTTTTTTACCTTGATTTTTTTCAATGACTTCGCTTTCTCGGTACAGGCGAGTAACATACTTCGGGAAGCGTTCAGGCTTAAAGTCTATTCCTTTTGCTTGAAGTTCTTTCCCAAAATCCATAATTCTGTCGGTAACGTATGTTTTTCCGCTAGCCGATGCTCCTGTTAATGTAATTATGAATGCTGTTTCCATATAAAGGCTACTTCTTACTTCATACCATCTTTTAAATAGTCTGCAAAACTATTAAATTCCGTCCATAATTCTCCTGTAATAATTTTTTTTAAATCAGGAGTTGGTCGAAAACCGTTTGGCTCTTCGTCTTTTTCTATTTTTCTCTCTAAATAAGCATCGTTTAATTCATACAGTTCAAGAAGTTTATACTTTGAGTTTTTTAATTTTTTGATTGTTTTTTCAAAACCTTCAGGCATAACAAAAGCATAAACATCAGCACAGCATTTTACAGGCATTTCTGTTCCATCGGGTAAGATTCGAGGAGAATCTACCGGTTTTCTACTAAAATCATATTTTACTCTGAAAAAGAAGATTTCATCTTTTTTACTTTTACGTGCTATTTCAGAGAATGGAAAAGTGTATCGAATTTCAGGTCTCCAATCTCCTAAAAAAATTGGTTTATCTTCATTTACAATCATCTTGTCAATTTTGGAGTGATCGCCTTGCTCCTCTGTTTCAACCTTATACAGCTCTTCCAGCATTTCGCGCGCAGCTGCTTTTGTTGTATCAACGGTATCTTTGCCCAAATCTACGTGCCCGCCAATAGATTTATCCCACATATCACGATTATCTTTTGCATTTTTGCCTCGTTTGTGAATTAAAACTCTGCCATCACGAGAAAACAGCATTCCCCAAACCACAACTTTTACTTTTGTGGTATCTAAAAAAGAATCACGCGGAAGTTGTCCCAATATGTGTCGGTCGTCATTATACATTGCAATAACTTCCATTCTATTATCTTTTTTCGAAAATTCGGTTGAATATTTTTTTGCCCCTAACGGTTCATCAAAATAGGCGTTAAAGTATTTTTTAAATTCATCCCACCAATGATGGTTTTCTGATATTTTTTCAAATTTATCCAAATCGCAGAAAGCCGTTAATGCGAATGCGATATAGTAGTCATCATCGATATTAACCACAGGAACAGGAATTGGCAAATAAGAAGTGCGTAAAGAAAAACATTGCTTTTCTTTACTGTCTTCTGTCGGCTCAATATATTTACAGTTATTATTTACCAAGTGTTCTCTAATTTTTTGAAAAGGGGCATTTTTTATATTCATAAAATTCCCGACACTATAGCTCCTCTTTTCTCCACTTACTCGCCTATTAGCGGAAATTAGAGAGGAATAGTTCAGTGCGGATTCTGCTTCGCAAATTATTTCAACTTGCAAATTACCGGCATTGATTCTTTTAAGCCAATCTTCTTTATACTTGTCATAAGGCAAATTAAATGCTACAGTACCCAATACACGAATACGTGTCTTTGCTTCCTTAATTAAGTCAAGCAATTCTTCTCTACTAAAAATCATTTGTTTTGTCATTTTTTATCTGTTTTTCTTATCAACGAAGTGGTTATCCATCCTATTATGTGTACTTATTCATTAACAACGTGCTCTTATATTTTTATTCCAAATAATCTGGTTTGTTAATGCTTGACATCTATACATTGTTGATGGCAGACATCATACTCTACCGTTTTGCAAAGATACAACTTTATTTTTTATAACACAACAAATCGAAGCAAAAACTTACTTCCTATATTAAAAAAAATCGCACCGCATTTTTGTGATTTTATTGTTTCAAAGTCAGTGGCATAAGTGAAATTCTGCCCCGCTATTTTGTCCTAGTTGGACAAAAAAAGCACTTGCCGAATTTCGCAAGTGCTTGATTTTCAATGTCGGGATGGCCAGATTCGAACTGACGACCGCGCGCCCCCCAGACGCGAATTCTACCGGGCTGAACTACATCCCGAAACGGTAAAATAGAGGTGCAAAGATACGATTTTTTTTATATTTCTACAAGTTTTTTTAAGCGATTTTATTTTGCGGTGCGATTTGTGGTGTGATTTTTTTTGATTTGAGCAAATTTTTTCGTATATTTGTCGTCTGAAAAACTTTGTCATGCTATTATTTGGAGCCATTATTTCACTTGTTTTCATCGCTATTGCAGCACGATGGTTGGTTCAAAAACACAACCCACAAATAGTATTGCTTATAACCGGTCTTATGATGCTTTCCTTATCGCTCATTTTGGGGATGAATACCGATTTGGCGAGAGTTTCGACCGGCAATGTTATATTCGATCTCTTTCGGGCAGTTACTGAAACTTTTACTGGGGTCCTCTCCGGATTTGGATTCATGATTATGGCAATTGGTGGTTATGTGGGTTATATGAATCACATCAAAGCCAGCGATGCATTGGTGCACGTTTCTATAAAGCCGTTGTCACTTTTCAAAAAATATCCATACATTGCGGCGGTGGCTGTTATTCCAATAGGTATGTTGCTGTCTATCTGCATACCAAGTGCTTCGGGATTGGGGTTGTTGCTTGTGGTTTCTTTCTTCCCTGTGTTGGTTTCGCTCGGTGTTAGCAGGCTTACGGCAGTGTCTGTTATTGCCGCATGTACAGCATTTGACATTGGTCCCGGCTTTGCAAACACTGCCAGAGCGGCTGAACTTGCAGAAATGACTCCCGTAAATTTTTTTATAGGGCATCAGATACCATTGGTAGTTCCGTTGGCTATCCTGCTTGTCGTGATTTACTACTTCACAAGTCGCTACTACGACAAACGTGATATAGAAAAAGGCAAAAGCACCTTTGAAAGTACTCCCCCTCCTTCGCAAAATACAGTTAAGATAGATGCACCTCTTATCTATGCCGTATTGCCGATGTTGCCGGTAGTATTGCTCATCGTGTTTTCAGATCTATTCAACACAGGAATAACGCTCGACACAACTACAGCCATGCTGTTTTCATTTGTAGTTGCCCTAATTTTTGAACTGGTTAGAAACAGAAATCTGACACAGCTCTTTGCCGGCACAAAGAAATTTTGGGAAGGCATGGGAAATCTTTTTATGAAAGTTGTAACACTGATTGTATGTGCAGAGATATTTGCTTCCGGACTTATCGGACTTGGATTTATCGAAGCACTTGTTGCAGGCTCCATGCACCTGAACCTTTCCGGAGCTGCGGTAGGAATGCTCATAGCGATAATTGTTTTCTTAGCTGGGATGCTGATGGGTAGTGGAAATGCTGCATTCTTTTCCTTTGGACCCTTGGTGCCAAACATTGCCCAAAAATTTGGATTATCAACGACAGATATGATTACTCCAATTCAGTTTTCAGCCTCTATGGGACGAACAGTTTCGCCCATCTCAGGCGTGGTAGTTGCTATCTCAGAAATAGCAGGCGTTTCACCTTTCGATGTGGCAAAAAGGAACATTATACCGTTTGCCTTGGTATTAATTTTTATGCTCGTTTACAACTCTGTGATATTATGATGGCTCAAATTTAATAAAAACCATGAAAAAAACAATTGTTTCAACACTCTCGATAGTAATCCTATGCATGAATACATTTAGTGCCCAAACACAAATATCGCCACCAAGCGATGTGACTGCTTCCGATGCCATTATCCTCAACATCATTGACAATGAAGGAAGTCTTCAACGCATTCACGATTTTGTCTTTTATTTGTCTGAAGTAGTTGGTCCCAGAATGTGGGGAACTCCCGGCGAAAGATGGGGTGCAGAAGAGATGGCAAGAAGAATTCGTGCCAACGGTGTTGAAGATGTGCAAATCTTTCCTTTTCCTCGCAATATTCTTAGTATTACCGAGGATAATCTAACACCAGACCCGATAAAAGCACTTTTGCCTTCTCTTTTTATCCACAACCATTTTGATCCTCGCAACACGATGTATAATGTCCCGGCAATTGTTGAAAGAAAAGGTCTTTCCGTTTTCCACGGTCCCACAGGTTCTGGCACGGCAGACGCTCCGGGTATAACCAAAACCGGTCCCGAAGGTATAACCGGAACAATTGTTCGCGTTGGTTATGGTCGCCTTCAAGATTATGCAGATAGAGGGTTTGGAACTCAACCGCGTCGTCGAGGCACATTTCTGCCACAAGTTCCACCTAACAGTATCGTTGTAGTCGACTTGCCGATGATAAATCAATGCAGAAAAATCAACGAAGAGGCTCGGGCAAATCCTGTCGTTAACAACAGGTGCACTGCTTGTGGTCGTCCTCGAACCATTGTAGACCGAAATGCATTGCATTTACCGATGGTTCAAGAAGCTTATTATCGTGCGTTACATGCCGGTGCAAAAATGGTTTTGTTTAATGTTCCCGAACCGGATGTGAGACTTCATTCCTCTGTCAACGCCACAGGCTGGATGCCTGAAAACGGTGATCAGCTCATGGTTCTTCGTAGTGAAAATCCTGATGATGTTAGAATAGCAGCCTCGGGATGGCCGATTAATCACAGAATCAGCAGGCCTGTTTTTACTGATCATGCCATCTATGATACCGGCGAATTTGCGGTACCGGAGGCAAATTTGATCCCTTATGCTTTCGTTCCGGATTTTCATGCAGAAGTCCTGCTCGATGGTTCGAAAGTGACGTATATATTGGATGTATATGATACTTCTTGGAACGTTGTTGCCACAATACCTCCGTCAGTTCCAAATCCGGATGCTCCCATTGTTCTTTTCATCGCTCATATAGACGGTGTATCTGCTTCACCCGGTGCTAACGACAATGCTGCCGGCATGGCTCTCATAACCGAGATGACTCGTATTTATCAAGAACTTCACAACGCAGGGTTGCTTAAAGTTGAAATTGTAATTGTCGGTGCCGGAGCCGAAGAAGATGGCATAAACGGCACTTATGCAATTGTAGAAAGCGATAAGCCGTGGCGAGCTCATATCCCAACAGGTTTTGATGCAAAACGCCTCAGTAGAATAGTTGCCGTCTATAACTTTGATTGTGTCGCTTCTTCCGACACTTGGAATTCGGGTATGACTATTGATTTGCGGCAACGCTACAATAGAGACAACCACACAGCACCTATCATGGATATTGTTGCTCTTAATACCATTGCTGCTGCCCAAAGGCTTTACAACATACCTGTGATTTCTTTTTATGAAGAAAATCCCGTGCAAAACGCTGCAATAAACCCACGGCCTGTAATGCCAAAACCAGGGCATCGATCACCAACCATAGAGCAAATGGCTGAACACGGCTGGGCTATCCGAGTTTCCAATGGTGGTGGCAGCGACCATGAACCTTTTGGTATTCGTCACGGTATTCCAAATGCCAATCACACCTTTAGAATTGCACACGCTCAACCGAGACAGGCAGGAGTACCGGGTAGTCAAGCGTTGCCTTTAGCCGCTCAACTTGAAACAAGATATCACGTTGTTGATGATATTTTCGACCGTAATTACTGCAAAACCCGTATGGAGATAATTTTCAGGATAGCAGCTGCGTCTTCTTTTGCGATAGCCGCCGGAACTAATATTCCGCAAGGGGAAATTATCTCAACAGTTACTTTTGATGCGAACGGCGGACAAGGCTCAACAGCTCGAACAATTACATGGCCCAATACGAGCCTTGCGGAACAAGGCTTGAACTTTCCGGAAGATCCAACAAGAGAAGGGTTTACCTTCCTAGGTTGGGATGCCACAGCCGTTTATGGTGGAGAGGTTCAGATAGGTGCAAGAGCTCCCATCTTTGTCTCGCCATGGTTCACAAAGATATCTCCTTTCACTCACGACATTACAGTAGTTGCACGATGGAGTTACAACGAAAACTATGTGAGAGGAGAGTAGGAAACAGCCTACGGTGTTAAAAAACGGATATGCCTGAATTACATGAGGTTGAAGCCGAAAAATAGAATCTACCCCCCTGTTTAGTAAAGCGGACAAAGCCCTCGCTCTATAAGTTCGGTGCATGTCCATCTCACCGGACATCTGCCTTCTTCTATGAGCTGTGCACAACGTACACCCTCTATGTCTCTCGGGCATGTGCCATCGGCTAACCATTGTGCACAAGTCCAATGTAGCGGACATTCGCCTAATTCTTGCCATTCTACACAGGTTCTTTGTACTACAGTATACTCCTCAGCGGTTCTTCTGTTCATTGCAAACACAATTACTGCAAGTACAATAACGGCTGCGCATACGATTGTGATTATTTTTTTCATTTTGTTTTGTTTTTGTTTGATTTTATATAGCAAGGCAAGTGATTGGTTTTTTTAAGCTACCAATCACTTACCTAGTAATCACTTGTTACCAATAATTATTGAGTACGTCTAACTCTTCCCGGAGAAAACACCGGACACATATTTTTCTCGATAATCGGAGCACATGTCCATCTAACCGGACATCTGTTCTCTTCTATGAGTTGTGAACAACGTACACCCTCAACGTCTCTTGGGCATATTTCAAGAGCTAACCACGGTCCACATCTCCATCGCACCGGACACATACCGAGTTCTTGCCATCCTGCACAACCTGTTGGGAAATTAGCTGCAGGAATCCACAACGGACACTCACCGGCATCTCTAATTTCACGACAAGGTCTTGGATCTGCCGGCTTCGGACACATACCAATGGCTTGCCACTGTGCACACGTTAAAACTAAAGGATTAGAAATGAATTCCGGGTTTTGAGCGGCTTGTGCTATCGCTCTGCCACCATCATTTTCGCCGGCTCTTACGATAAATACTGTTGTAAGTGCTATCACCATAGCGCATACAATTAAGATTACTTTTTTCATAACGGATAAATTTTTAATGTTACTGTCCTACAAAGATACGAAAATAAATTAAAAAAAACAAGGCGACTTTGCAAAAAGTCGCCCAATTTTTGTTAGTTTGGATTATTTTTAGCGTGTTCCGGCACGTCTTCCTCGTCGTCTTGGTGCTTCCTCAGCCGTTTCTACAACTGTTGCTTCCGCCGCCGCTCCACGGTGTCTTCCGCAACAAGGCTGACCTTGTGCTCTTGCACATTGTCTTCTTGGTGGCTCTGTATTTTCAGTTGCAGCTTCCGTTCTTTGAGCCTCCGCTCGAGCATTAACCAACGGACACCTGCCACGCTCTTGAATTTCAGAACACGTCCACCTTACCGGACATCTACCCTCTTCGATGAGTTGACGACAGCGAACGCCTTCCGTATCTCTCGGACACGTGCCATCTGCTAACCACTGTGCGCACCTCCACTGTACCGGACACAAACCTGCGGCTTGCCAATCAGCACAGGTTTTCTCTGCAGCAGGTCTTACCGGCGAATCTTGAGCCGATGTTAGTGCCATCAAGGCAAACGAAAATACAAGTGCTGTTGCAAATACAAATAACTTTTTCATAGCTAATTAATTTTTACGTTTTCGTCTGTTTGACGACTGGGGAATACAAGAAATTTAATCCGAAACAAAATGTAGGGACGGGGCATGCCCCGCCCCCCACGTGCAGTGTTCGATTATACTTTTTGTACCTCTTTTATTAATTCCTTCGCGATTTCAACGGCTTTTTCGTTTTCCGGAATGAGGTGGTGATGGCGTTCGGGCAACGATGCCTCTAACCCTTTACGAATAAATTCGCTTCCTACAATCGGTTTGATTTTCAAAAAACCGCCCAACACAATCATGTTGAACACTTTTGCCAATCCCAACTCACTGGCTTTTGCCGCTGCCTCAATCGAATAGATATTGATGTCTTTTCGAGTAGGCGGGGTGTTAACGCCGTTAGGATCGTACAACAAGTATCCGCCCGGTTTCACGGCTTGCTCAAACTTGTCTAACGAGGGTTGATTAAGAACTATCGCCGTATCAAATGTATTGATAATGGGCGAACTAATGCGTTCGTCGCCGATAATGACCGACACGTTTGCCGTGCCTCCACGCATTTCGGGACCATAAGAAGGCATCCATGTGACCTCCTTGTTTTCCATAACTCCGGAATACGCCAAGATTTTGCCCATCGACAAAACACCTTGACCGCCGAAGCCTGCAATGATAATTTCTTCTGTCATTGTTTTTTATTTTTGCTAGGGCAGGGTCTGCCCACCCTTCTCGATTATTAGATACGAGGTGGGTGAACCCCACCCCTACGATTATTTTACCATTTTTCCATCAACTTTGATGTCCCCTAATGGATACATCGGAAACATGTTTTCCTCCAACCACTTGTTAGCATCGGTAGGTGTTTTTTTCCAGCCTGATGCACAGTTTGTAACGATTTCGATAAACGACAAACCTTTTCTTGCTTGCTGATTTTCGAACGCTTGACGAACGGCTTTTTTCAGTTTGCGAACATAAGCCGGCGTGTGTGCCGCATGACGTGTACACATGTAAACACCATCTAACGTTGCAACCATTTCGGTAATTTTCATAGGTCCACCCATAGTTGCAACATCACGTCCATAAGGTGATGTGGACGAAGGCATTCCCGGCAAGGTTGTCGGAGCCATTTGTCCGCCCGTCATTCCGTAAATTCCGTTGTTCACGAAAAAGATGACGATATTCTCGCCACGATTACACGCATGTATGGTTTCTGCCGTACCGATTGCTGCCAAATCGCCGTCTCCTTGATAGGTAAACACGGCTTTATCCGGCATCATACGGTTGATGGCTGTTGCCAACGCAGGAGCACGTCCGTGGGCAGCTTGCTGCATGTCGATATTCATAAATTCGTAAGCCAAAACGGCACATCCTACCGGCGTGATACCAATGGCTTTGTCTTGCAAGCCCATTTCTTCGATGACTTCCAAAATGATGTTGTGAACTGTTCCGTGTCCACAACCCGGACAAAAACTATATTCTTTTTCCGTACGCAGAGCAGGTCTTTGATAGACCATATTTTCTTTTTTTGCTATACTTGACATAATAAACCTCCTTACATGATTGATTTAACAGCATTAGCAACTTCTTCAGGTGTTGGGATACTTCCACCAACACGTCCGTAGTGCTCTACTTTGGTTTGACCATTTACGACTAATCTCACGTCTTCGACCATTTGTCCCAAACTCATTTCCACAGTTAAAAAGCCTTTTACTTTTTTTGCTAAATCCGCAATCTGCTTTTTCGGGAATGGGAACAACGTAATCGGGCGAAGCAAGCCCACTTTTTTACCTTCTGCACGTAGCAAATCTACGGCTTTTTGGCTGATTCGCGCACTTGATCCGTAGGCAACAATCACATATTCCGCATCATCGCAATGATATGTTTCGTAGCGTACTTCGTTGGCTTCGATTTCGTCGTATTTTTGCTTTAAGTGGTTTACATGAGCCTCTTGTCCGGAAGCGATTAGGTTGAGCGATGTGATCACATTTTTCTCACGATCCGGTGTTTTTCCAACGGTTGCCCAAGGTGTATTTTTACGAATTTCTTCTTCAGTAAAACGCGGACGTTGTTCCGGAAGGATAACTTTTTCCATCATTTGACCAATGATACCATCCGATAAAATCAACACCGGTGTAAGGTACTGAAACGCCAAGTCGAAGCCAAGTACAGCGAAATCTGCCATTTCTTGAACTGATGCCGGAGCGAGAACAATCAGACGGTAATCGCCATGTCCCCCGCCTTTTACAGACTGAAAATAGTCTTGCTGTGAAGGCTGAATGGTTCCTAATCCCGGACCTCCACGAACGATGTTCACGATCAAACACGGCAATTCTGCGCCTGCCATGTAAGAAATTCCTTCTTGTTTTAGGGAAATTCCCGGACTTGACGAAGAGGTCATCACGCGTTTTCCGCAACCTGCACCGCCGTAAACCATGTTGATGGCTGCCACTTCGGATTCTGCTTGAAGTACAACCATTCCGGTACGTTTTTCGGGTTGTTCAAGCATCAGATACTCCATAATCTCCGATTGAGGTGTAATAGGATATCCGAAATAACCGTCGCAACCCGCACGAATCGCTGCTTCTGCAACGGCTTCGTTTCCTTTCATAAGTTTAAATTCTTTTTGCATATGTGTTATTACTTTTTTTGTTATTCAACTTTTGTCCTGTAAACTGTGATTGCTGCATCCGGACAGACGATTGCACAATTTGTACAACCAGTGCAACTGTCCGTATTTTCGAAAGTCGCATAATTGTAGCCTTTGCTGTTTACTTTAGGGGAAATTCCTACGCATTTAAAGTTGCAAGCAGGAACGCACACGTGACATCCCTTACATTTTTCGACATCAATGATGATTTCGCCTTTGATTTTTGCCATAGTTTTTTGATTTTTTTGTTATATATTTTATTTGATTTTTTACAACTACTATTCAACCACAAAGGTACAACAATTTTTTGAAATAACCAAATTTCGGAAAAATGTGGTGGTGATTTCGTAGAGACGCAATGCATTGCGTCTCTACAGTGAATTTAATTTATCATTGCCCCAATTTTCAGGATTATTAATAATGTAATTAACAATACGTTTGTGTTCATTTTCATTTCGTATGATACGGTCGTGAAATCGGGGTTGCCATGCGAAATCCATGTTGTGTTTTCGGGCGTACGTTGTTACCGCAATTTTAAATCCACGTATTATTGATGATAAATTTTTTGATTGTGCACCAAATCTGTTTTTGTACATCGTGATCGTAGAGACGCAATGCATTGCGTCTCTACAGGGTATATGATTATATGGATTGTCGCCGATGTAGACAATACAATGAAAATGGTTTGGCATTACAATAAATTCACCCAACAATAAATCCATATCTGGTCGTAATTCCTTTGTTTTCTGCCATTCAGATTGCGCAATTTCGCCCATTTCAGATAATTGTATTTTGCCATTTACAATTTCCCCAAAATAATGTTCACGATTTTTTGTACATATTGTAACAAAATACGGTGCATTACTCCCATAATCCCACCATTGTGCCCGTGCTGAGGGTATGCGGTACTTATTTCTAAATTTTTCCAGCGACATAATTTTTTTTGCAAATTTACACCAAAAAATCCGAAGAAAAAACCTAAAAAATGTTAAAATCCTTAAAATTTCCTTAAAATTTCACATAAAACCATTACGAACAACGGTATTGTATCGTTATGATGCGATTGATTTGCAGAGACGCAATGCATTGCGTCTCTACGACACACCCACAACGACAACGAATTAATGGGATGTTTGGAATGTTTTATTATTGGTACGGACGAGGACGTCCCGCACCAGCGGAGTGATAAAGTTGAAAGTAAATGGTGCGGTAGAGAGGCAATAACCTATTTTTTTCGTATCTTTGTATTCGAAAAAAAGCATAATGAAAAAACACATCCTTTTTATTCTGTTCTATTCCTTGATTTTTCCGACAGTAAGTCATGCCGGAAATCCTATTTTTGGCGAAAAACAAAATCAAATTATGTTCAATATCGGACAAGGCATCAATCGCCACTGGATGATAGAACCGCCTATGCACTTTGTGCCGTTTAATATGTTGCACTTTCAGTATTCGCAACCAATGACGTTTTTCCGTCTTCCTGCACGGAAATCATTAAACATTGCTCAAACACTTGGGTGGGGCAAAAAATTTATCAATCCATACACTCGCACATATTGGAATTGGGACGAAATGAATAGGTTCATCGCTTTTTTATCACTTGACGTTCCAATCGTACATTCGGAGCGTGTCTATGGCGGGATAGGCATTGGCACCGGCGTTCAGCATTATCCGACCGAGCGTGTCAATAGTATGTTTTTGATTGGGGTCAAGTGGTTTGGAGGCGTGAGGATTAATGACTATTGGCACATAGAACTTTTCTTACAGCATTTTTCAAATGCTCGCACAGAACGACCGAATTTATCCTACAACTTCTGGGGAATTGGTGTCGGACGGAGTTTTTAGTTGTTCAACATAATCGGCATAACCAGCATCAGGATGTCCTCACCTTCCGTGGAATTACCAACCGGCAAAATCAAGCCCGGACGTGTTGGATGCGACATTTCGATCATGACCTCATCGGTGTCGATATTGCTCAACATCTCCATCAAAAATTTCGTATTGAAACCGATTTCGATAGGTTCACCCTCGTAACTGCAGGTGATACGCTCTTTCGCTTCATTAGAAAATTCGCGGTCTTCGGCAGATACTGTCAATTCTTTTCCGTTGATTTTCAAACGTGCTTGCTGAATGCTTTGCTCTGAAAAGATGGACACACGGCGTACGGCGTTCAACAACAATTGACGATCAACCGTCAGTTTGTTTGGATTGTTTTCCGGAATAACGGCTTTGTAATTTGGGAAGCGACCATCAATCAAACGGCAAATAATTCGTGTGTTTTCAAACATAAAAAACACATTTTTTTCGTTAAACTCTATAGATACCGGCACATCGTCTTTTGTACCAAGCAGGATGTTTTTCAGTAAATTCAACGGTTTTTTGTGAATAATGAAACTTGCTTCCGCTTCTGATTTTGCATCGGTGCGTGTATAGCGAACTAATTTATGAGCATCAGTAGCCACAAAGCGGATATTGTCCTGAGAAAGCTCAAAAAATACACCCGACATCACAGGACGCAAATCATCGTTTCCTGTTGCAAACACCGTTTTTTGAATGGCTTCACCCAAAATCGGAGCGGAAATTTGAGTTTTTGTCAAGTTATTGGCTTCCGGAATTTCAACAAAACCTTCGGCTTTTTCGCCGACTAGTTTGTACTTTCCTTCGCCTGCCGTGATTTCTATCGAACAGTCTTCTTCGTTGATTGTGAAAACCAAAGGTAAGTCCGAAAAGGTTTTCAAAAGATCCATCAAAATTTTTGCCGGAATGGCAATAGAACCGTTTTCGGAAGCTTCGCTAAGTTCAACATTCACAACCATAATAGTTTCCGAATCAGAAGCCGTCAAAGTCAATGTTTTATCTTTCAAGACAAATAAGAAGTTGTTCAAAATGGGCAACAATTTATTTGTGCCGACAACACCGCTCAATGCGGATAAGTTTTTGATTAGAACCTGACTGTTTACAATGAATTTCATGGTTGTTATGTTTTATTTTTTGCAAAGATAGTGTTTTTTTTTGAATTTACAAAATTTTACCAGTTTGCGAACGCTCGCATGAAGACGTCATTGACGAGCTGTTCAACGATTTCTCTCATTAACTCCTCTTCCACAGAGGCAAAATCTATGCTGCTATCGAAATCTCGAGACACAGTAAAGCCTTGAGAAAAACTATCTGCCGGAGTTACATTATTGGCAAAATTCACGCGAATGGAAATGGTAAATCGTTGTAAAGCCGCTTGTGCATCGGCTTGTGCAGCCATAGGTGTAAGTGTATAAGCCGTGATTTCTCCCGAAATTTCGATGTCTCCACCACCAGTGGTTTGCACCAAATTTGAGCGAGACGTGATGTGATCTATTAGTCCATCTGTAACTTCAAGACTCAACACAGGATTAACCATCGTTGCTCGATTTTGAAACATATCTACCGAAAACGTTCGGATGTTCGGCGGGATAGATGCTCCGTGAAAGCTGTAGCAACTTATCAATGTGGTTGCAAAAATTCCGAGAAAAAATAAGCAGGTACGTTTCACAAAACGGGTACGGGGTACGGGGTACGGGGTACGGGGTGTGCTTCGTGTCGTCATTGCGGGCTTGACCCGCAATCCCATAGCAAGGGGATTCCTGCTTTCGCAGGAATGACGGTTGTACCTCGTACCAATCAAATTATTCCAAGTCATAATCCTTGATTTTTCTATATAATGTTCGTTCAGATATACCCAATTCTTCTGCTGCTGCACGGCGTTTGCCATGGTGTTTTTGTAGTGCTTTTTTGATTATAGCCAGCTCTCGTTTTTCCAACGAAAGCGTGTCGTCAACATCGTGAACTTCATGAAAGCCGACCTCTTCTGTTGGTATATTTTGGGTGGGCGGCTTGTAGATTTGTGTAGATGCCGGCGACACAATTTGTGCGGACTCAGAATAAACGGTTGGTGTTAGCACGTGAAGTTCCTCTTGTGGAAAATCGTGTGGCATATTACCTTTGGCTATTTCGGAAATTACTTTTTTCAGATCAATAATGTCGCGTTTCATATCGAACAAAACGCTGTATAAAATTTCACGTTCACTCATGCCGTCTATGCCTTGCTTTCCTAACAACACGGGCACATTGCTATCCACTGGAGGTAGATATTTTTTCAAGGTTTCGGCAGATAGTTCGCGATTTGTTTCAACAATAGAGATTTGTTCGGTTATGTTTTTCAGTTGTCGAATATTACCTTTCCACGGGTAACTTGTCAACAATTCTTTGCCATCGGAAGTGAGTTGCAGTACCGGCATTCTGTACTTTTCGCTCATATCGCCTGCAAATTTTCGGAACAGCAATACTATATCCTCTTTACGTTGTCGGAGTGGTGGAACGTGAATGGAAATCGTATTCAAACGATAATATAAGTCTTCGCGAAATATTCCGCGAGAAATCGCTGTCGGAATATCTACATTGGTTGCAGCCACCACACGAACGTTGGTTTTTTGTGCTTTGGAAGAACCCACTTTGATGAACTCCCCGGTTTCCAGCACACGCAACAGTCGAACTTGTGTGCTCAAAGGCAATTCGGCAACTTCATCCAAAAAAATCGTTCCACCATCAGCCATTTCGAAATAGCCTTTTCGTGCCTCTTTAGCATCGGTAAACGAGCCTTTTTCGTGTCCGAAAAGTTCGGAATCAATCGTTCCCTCCGGAATTGCACCGCAGTTGATTGCAATGTATTGTCCGTGTTTTCGAGGACTAAGTTGATGAATAATTTTTGGGAAAAATTCTTTCCCAACCCCCGATTCACCTGTAACCAAAACGCTCAAATCCGTTGCTGCCACTTGACAAGCCACTTCTATAGCACGATTCATTTCCGCATTCACGGTAACAATGCCTAAACGCTGTTTGATCGTTTGAACTTCCATGTTGCAAAGATACGATTTTTTTTGTATCTTTGCAAAAAAATTATCCCATGATAAAAAAACTTCTCGTTACCGGCGCCAATGGTCAAATTGGCACGGAACTAACCCTCGCTTTTCGAAAAATTTATGGCAACGAAAATGTAGTTGCAACAGACCTTAACCCTGCATTTAACGCTGAAATCACAGATGGCGGACCAACCGACCAACTTGATGTTCTCGACCGCACAAAATTGGAACAGTTAATTGATAAATACCAAATCGACGGCATTATACATTTGGCGGCACTACTTTCCGCTGTCGGTGAAAAAAATCCACAATTAGCTTGGGATGTAAACATCAACGGAACCATGAATGTTTTGGAGGTTTCACGTGAAAAAGGCATCAAACGTATTCTTATTCCGAGTTCAATCGCCGTTTTTGGACCAACAACACCAGTAGAAAACACACCGCAAGACACAATTTTGCAACCGTCAACCATGTACGGTCTAACCAAAGTTGCCGGCGAATTGCTTGGCGATTATTACGTTCAAAAGTACGGTATGGATATCCGAGGTTTGCGATATCCGGGTATTATCAGTCACGAAACTCTTCCGGGTGGCGGAACAACCGATTATGCAGTTGCAATTTTTTACGATGCGGTAAAGTATGGAAAATACGAATGTTTTCTGAAAGAAGACACCGAACTGCCCATGATGTATATGCCGGACTGCTTGAAAGCAACAACAGATTTATTTTTGGCGGACTTCGACAAACTTAAGCACCATGCGGGTTTCAATGTTGGGGCGTTTAGTGTTACGCCTAAAAAATTGGCTGAGTCGATAAAGAAAATCATGCCGAATTTTGAGATTACTTACAAACCGGACTTTCGCCAAGCCATTGCCGAATCTTGGCCTAACAGTATTGATGATTCCGCTGCTCGTGAGGAATGGGGCTGGAAGCCGCAATACGACTTAGATGCTATGACGGAGGATATGCTCCGTGCAATTGGGGAGAAGCATAAAAAGGGGATGATTTAGATTTTTTTTGTATCTTTGCAAAAACTTGATTAGCAATGGAACTAAAATCAGATATCATATTGTCCGACTTGCGTGAACACAAGCCAAAATTGGCTTCATTTGGTGTTAATCAAATAGGTTTGTTTGGATCGTATGTTCGTAATGAACAAAAACCTCAAAGCGATATAGATATTTTGGTTGATTTTGAACCGGGAAAAGAAACATTCGACAACTTTATGAATTTGTATGACTATTTGGAAAAGTTGTTCCGTAACAAAAAAATAGAGGTTGTTACCACAAACGGATTAAGCCCATACATTGGGAAACACATACTAAAAGAAGTAAACTATGTCTAAACTACCGATAGAGTATTTGCATCATATTTTGGATGAATGCCTGTTTATTCTTACTACTACATCGGATATGACAAAGGATCAGATGTTAGATAGCGAAGTCATGAAGCGAGCAATAGTTCGCAGTTTGGAAATTATCGGCGAAGCAACAAAGAAAATCCCTGCTGATATCAAACTCAAATACCCTACAATTAGCTGGAAAAATATAGCAGGAATGCGTGATCGGCTAATTCACGATTATGTCGGTATAAACTATTCCATTGTTTGGGATGTTGTAAAAAATATCATACCTGATATGCATAAACAAATTAGCAAAATTATTGCCTATGAAACCACTGCGTAGACAAATTACGCAGAAAACAAAATATTGTTATTGAACCCGCCTAGCGACGACGTCCACATCGGTGCCAGAAAATTAAATGAAAAGTAGTGCAGAAAATTATACAAGGCACGGACGTGGACATCCGCGCCAGCAGGTAATTTGCGGGTGATTTATTATTATAGTGGAAATATCTCCCTGCACGGCAGTACCTTCCCCTGTTCCAATAGGCCTCAATCCTGCAAAAGCCCTAAATACATCCTCGACTAAATTAATTATCGCGGCACCAGCCAACCAAAGTGAATAGAAAATAGAGCCAATTGCATTCAAAATTGCAGAAGTAACAGCAGAAAAAATATCCCAATTTTGATTAGATATAAAAGAGAATACTGCAATAGCAGCAACACCAATCGCTAAGAAAGTCAGCATTTGATACAGATTCCCCCTTTATAATTAAAATCTATCACCCCCCGCGAATTTTGTCCACAAAAAAAGAGCCATATGGCTCTTTTACCTTGCTGAAATTTCTACTTCTACTCCCTTAATTCTGCGAACAGCTTCGGCGTGAGCCTGGCGAATTTGAACTCGTGTGTAATTGTTGAAAAATATATCTTGATACCATTGTGGGAAAAGGTCGATACCAGGAGAAAAAAGAATGTCCCTAACTAAGAGGGGGTCAATCAAGACTACTCTATTTATTACAGATGTCAAAACAGGATCGTTTAAGCTCTTCTCGCAATTGAAGTGAAGAGTTCTTTCAAAAATTGTATTGTTTGCCCATTCCATCCATTCCCTAGTTGATCCAAACGGCGGCTCCCCATCCAATCTCCCCCCCCCTTGTGGGTTCATCACCGGCAAATTTTGTTGGTTGTTCGTGGCTTGCAGATCAGTAGTATTTTTATTTGTGTCAATTACCTGACCATTCAAATCACATGACGTTGCACTAGTGCTCAAAACCGCCACTGCACCAATTGTTGTTATAAGTTTTCTTAATGTCCCCTTTTGCTTTTCCATGGTATGTTTCTTAAAAAATAATTACGAGTGATATTCAAGCACAAAGATACAACAAATTTTTGAAATAGCAAACAGATTTTTCACAACACATCATAAAACATCTCCATCAACTCCTGACGAAAACGTTGTTCTCTCATTCTCGGGTTTGCGGCAGAAGGATTTACACGGTTTGAAAGAAAAATGAAAACCATTTGATTTTCGGGATCAGCCCACGCGATAGTGCCTGTGAAGCCGGTATGTCCGAAACTTTTTGGAGATGCCGATGGAGCAGCAAGACACCTTTCGGGATCATCATTTATTCTGTCGAAACCTAATCCACGATGGTTATTTCCGCGAGCAAAAACACGCTGTATAAACAACTCAACCGTTTGTTCGGAAATATAGCGCTTTCCTGCAAATTCGCCTCCGTTCAAAAGCATTTGCATAATTACAAATAAATCTTCCGCATTTGAAAATAGACCTGCCGAACCTCCTACTCCGCCAAGCATTGCAACAGTCGGATCATGAACAAATCCATGCACCAATTGCCCACGAAAAGCACTGTCATACTCAGTCGGAATAATTTGCGAAAGCGGAAATCTTTCCGTAGGACGAAACGCTGTATGCCTTAATTCGAGTGGACGAAAAAAATACTCTTGCACATATTCGTCTAATGGTTTTCCACTCAATCTGTAAACCAAATCTCCCAACAAATAAAAGCCCACATCGCTATATCTTAATTCACGATTTCTCAACAACGGACTTCTAACCACATCTTGGCGAACGCTATCTAGTGCAGCATTTGAGGTATAAAATCCGTTGGCAACTTGTATTGAAAACACATCACAACGTGTTGTGCTAAACAATGTATCCTGCCTGTGAGTGAGAACAGACGGTCTCAAACGGGCTTGATGTGCCAAAACCTCACGAATCGTAATACCCGACTTGTTAGTATTTCGTAAAAATGGCAAAAACTGCGAAAGTCTATCGTCTAATCTGAACTTTCTTTCATCATATAGTCTCATCAAAGCCAGTGTGGTTGCTGCAATTTTGCTTATGGAAGCAACATCGTAAATATCGGTCAACCTCACTTGAGTTGTGTCTTCATAAGTGTGTGTGCCAAATGCTTTGTGAAAAACAATTTGTCCGTTTTGTGCAACTAAAACTTGACAACCCGGAAAAACAGAATCGGCAATTGCTTGTTGTATTCGCTCATTTATTGCGTCAAAACGAAGGTCGTTCCTAACTTCTTCCGGTATTTCATCAAAAATCGTCGTTAGTCTTTTTTTTTTAACGGCATTCCCGAAAAAAGCGGGTATCGTTGGGAAGCAGTAACCGGTAATCTTCCCTTCAAATCGCTGTTTCCGAAAATTCCGTGTGCCGCAACTTCCAAAGCTTCTTGCTGATATTGATGACCAATTACCAAGCCTTCAATTGCTAAATCTTGCGGAAATGAACTCAACACATAAGGACTTGCAAAAATCGTTAAAACCATAGGCACATCAAGAGCCGAAAGTTGTTCAATCAAACGAATGGTTTGTTGGGTTACACCGTAATTTCGTGCAGCGTGCATATTGGTATTTGTGATTGAAACAATCAACAAGTCGTAGTCGGAAAACTGTCTAGCAACGGCATTTATACGGCTTTCTTGAAAATCACGAGAAAGATTCAAAGTTGTTGCAGAAGGAATATAGCCCGACACCAAACGCTGAAATAAATTCGGACTTAAATTTCCGATGTTGATATTCGCCACGCGTCTGTGGTTTTCCGGATTTATCGGCAAGATATTATTTTCATTTTCCAAAACAGTGATTGCATCAGCATAAATTCGCCTGATTAAATCCGTAAATCTCGGATCATTCAAATCTTGAATCAAGTTTTCAGTGCTTATGACCGGTGCCGAATGCAAGATTCCAAGATCGTATTTGGCTTGCAGTACTCTTCGTGCTCTATCATCAATCAAATCTTCCGAAATACGTCCGGAACGTACGGCATTTGCAATATGTCGGATCGTTCGCTCTGTATTCATCGGAAGCAACAAAACATCATTTCCGGCTTCCAAAGCGCGCAATTCCATTTCGCCATCCGGCAGTCCGAATTTCGTGAAACCAACCATTTCCAAACCGTCTGTAAAAATCAAACCTTCGAAACCGAGTTGCTGCCTCAAAAGCGTGTCCACAATAGCCTTTGAAACCGTTGAAGGATAGCGAGAGTTGTCCATTGCCGGAACGTTCAAATGTGCAATCATCACACTTTGAACCCCATTTCTAATCAACATTTTGAACGGGAATAAATCAATGGAATCAATCCGTTCGAATGGATGAGTGATAACGGGCAAAGCATAGTGCGAATCCAAATACGTGTCGCCGTGTCCGGGAAAATGTTTCGCAGAAGCCATCACGCCTCGAGATTGCATGCCCAACATGTAAGCAATGCCCTTATTCGCAACATTAACGCGACATTCGCCAAATGCACGTGTGTTGATGACCGGATTTTGCGGATTCGAATTAACATCTACAACTGGAGCAAAATTCACGTGAATACCCAATCGATTGCATTGTTCCCCAATCAACTGACCCATTTCAAAAATCAAGTGGTCGTTTTGTACAGCACCCAGTGTTTGTTTACGGGGAAATCTCGGAACGCTATCCAAACGCATGGACACGCCCCATTCGCCGTCAATACTGATCATCAGTGGAATTCGTGACACGGACTGATACAAATTGTTTGCATGAACTAATCCGTGCGGAGTTCCTCTGAAAAAACAAACTCCACCAATATTATGCCTTCTGATTTTTTCTGCAATTCGTTGAAAATATGCCGGACTACCTTGTGCATCGGAGCGAATCGTGATAAGTTGTCCGATTTTCTCTTCCAAAGTCAGTGATTGTAAAATTTCTTCAACAGCAGGGTTTGCTTTAACTTGCAAAAACAAAAACGTGGCAAAGCACCCAATTAAAATATGTTTTTTTTGCATTATTTCGTAAAATTTTGCACAAAGATACGATTTTTTTTCGTATCTTTGCAAATTACAACATTCTGTCACGCATGAAAATTTCCGAAATTACAAAATGCATCGAGACTATCGCTCCACTGAATATTCAGGAAAGTTATGATAATTGCGGGCTTTTGATTGGTCATCCGGACGATGATGTGAGTAAAGTTTTGTTGTGTTTGGATGTTACCGAAGATGTTTTACAAGAAGCTATTTCGGAAAAATGTGATTTGATTATTTCGCATCACCCGATCATCTTTTTCGGCATAAAAAAAATCGACACAAATAGCCTGATTTATCAAGCCATTCAAAATAAAATCGCTATTTATGCGGCACATACAAGTTTGGATTCCGCACATTTTGGCGTAAGCACGATTTTAGCGGAAAAACTTGGTCTCAAAAACCTTCGTGTTTTGAAGAAGAATAGTGTGGACGAAAGTTTCGGAATGGGTGCTGTTGGCGAATTTGAAACCGCTTTAAGCGAGTTGGATTTTTTGGATTTAGTGAAAAAAACTTGCGAGATTCCAACAGTTAAACATTCCAAACTACAAGGAAAATCAATAAAAACTGTGGCATTATGCGGCGGAGCAGGTTCGGATTTGAGGACGGATGCTATCGCTCTAAATGTTGATGCGTACGTGAGTTCCGATTTTAAGCACTTCGAATTTCACTCGATAAACACTCCCCTCTTATTAACGGATGCCGGACATTTTGAAACGGAGCAGTTCGCTGTCGATATTTTATATTCGGAAATCTCCAAAAAGTTTCCTAACTTTACAATCATAAAAACGAAAACGAATAATAATCCGGTGTTCTACCGATAAAAATAAACGGTTATGGCTAAAGCAAAACCAAAGAAGACAACCAAGCCTGTTGCTAAAAAAACAGTTAAACCGCCGGTAAAAAAAACTGTTGCAGCAAAGAAAGTTGTTACTAAAAAGGCTGTTCCTGCCAAAAAAACATCTACAAAAAAAGTGATGGTGGTGAAACCTACCGCAGCTAAAAAAGTTGCAAAACCTACTCCGAAAAAGGTCGTAAAGCCAACTCCAAAAAAGGTTGTAAAACCGACACAGAAGAAAGTTGCAACTAAACTAGTCGTCAAAAAAACAACTAAGCCTGTTACTAAAAAAACAGCTAAAGCAGTTGCAAAAAAGGCAACCCCGATAAAGAAAACAACAGCAAAAAAGGCAGTTGTCCAAAAAGCCCCTGCGAAAAAAGCAACTCCAAAAAAGGTTGTAAAACCTGTGAAGAAAAAGGTAGTGACAAAACCTGTTGCTAAGAAAACAGCAAAACCTGTTGCAAAAAAAACGACCGCCAAAAAAGCAACTCCTGTAAAAAAGGTAACAAAGCCGGTAGCAAAAAAAGCCATAGCAAAAAAACCTATTCCTAAAAAAACAACTGTTGTAAAACCGACTCCTAAAAAAGTGACGGCAAAACCTGTCGCAAAAAAAACCGTTAAGCCATCGGTAAAACAAACACCTCAAAAAAGTAAAAAAACCAAAATAACTAACGCATTCAATTTTACGACCGAATTAGATTTTAACCTTATGAAAGAAACCATCGAAAAAGCCAAAGCCTCAATTTCGAACGCCAGTATGGACACCGGAGATTACAGCATCGAACAAAAATTAACCGCATTGTACTCGTTGCAACTTATCGACTCTCAAATCGACAAAATCTGCATCATTCGCGGAGAACTACCTCTCGAAGTGCAAGATCTGGAGGACGAAGTTGCCGGTTTGGAAACGCGTTTGAACAGATTTCAAGGAGAGATTGAAGATCTTGAAAAACAGATTGTAGATCGAAAAGCTGCAATTTTAGAGGCTCGAGATGCAATCAAAAAATACGAATCGCAACAAAATAAAGTTCGCAATAATCGCGAATATGAGTCGTTGAATAAAGAGATTGAGTTCCAAAGTTTGGAAATTCAACTTCAAGACAAACGCATCAAAGAAGCGAATTGGCAACTCGAACAAAAGAAAACAGACCTTGAAACCGTTCGAGAAACATTTGAAGAACGCACACAGGATTTAGCCGCAAAAAAATCGGAGCTAAACGAAATTATTGCAGAAACAGAACTCGAAGAAAAGCAATTGTTGAAAATTTCTGACGAGCACAAGAAAAAAGTAGAGCAACGTCTGATTACTTCTTACGACAAGATTCGTCACAATGCACGCAACGGATTAGCTGTTGTAGTTGTTGAACGTAATGCTTGTGGCGGCTGCTTCAATAAAATTCCACCGCAACGTCAAGCGGAAATCAAATTGCACAAAAAGATTCTTGTTTGCGAGCATTGCGGACGCATTTTGGTTGATGAAAGTATCCGCAAGGCTGTGCTTGGGGAATAATTACATCAGATATTTTTTCAACGCCTCAATATCTCGGCGATCGCGTTTGGTGGGGCGTCCAATACCTCTGTCACGTTTTTCGTAATTGGTCTGACGAACCAATTTGGCTTGCTCAATAACATCTTGTGGTGTCAAGTCTTCCATGTATTCCGGAACTTTCGGAGCACCGACACGATTGTTGAGTAGTTCTATAACCTTGATTTTTTTGACTAGTCCGGGTGTTGCAACTTCTATTATATCGCCAACCTTCAGTTCACGAGAGGCTTTCACAGACATTCCGTTGAGTTTAACTTTTCCGCCACGACAGGCATCGCCTGCCATCGTTCGGGTTTTGTATTGGCGAACCGCCCAAAGGTATTTATCAATTCGAACCATGTGTGTCTTGTATGGATTTGGTCAAAATATCGTAAACTTGTAGGGGCAGGGTTTGCCTGCCCCCGTCGGGCGGGTAGCTGGGTGCGTGGTGGGGCGGGTAGACCCCGCCCCTACGTAATATTTCCCGATGTTTTTCTAATGTTTTTAAATCATTCCGAATGGCAGGGCCGGTTTGGACTTCTTTCGGATGATGGTTTTCGATTTTTCGAACGGTTTGATAAATCAAGGGTTTTAGCAAATCAAACGAAAGATTTTTTTCGTTTAATAATTCTTCGGAGATCGTCCACAAATGATTGGTGAAATTGCAAGCAAATACAGCCGAAAGGTGGAGTTGTCTACGTTTTTCGGCAGTCACAATTTGCACGTTATTGCTGATTTTTTTTGCGATTTCATGTAGAGACGCAATGCATTGCGTCTCTACAGCAAAATCATTATATTCAATCAAAATCGGAATGTTTTCCCAATCAACATCAATATCTTTAGAAAACGTTTGAAGCGGATAGAACACACCGCCTTTCGCTAAATTGACACTTCCGGAAGTATGTGCAAAGGGTTTGTTTTCGGGAATTAACGCTGCCACCTCCTCAATGGAATCGTCACTTACAGCAATAAAATACAAGTCTGCATCGCGTAAATTTTCGCCACGTTTCCAAAGTTGCAAAACGCTATATCCCGCATTCAGCAAAACTTCAGAGAGGTGTGTCGCTACATTTCCGTTTCCGAGAATAACAATGTTCAAATCAGAATTTTTTTGCAAAGATACGAAAAAACTTAAAAATACAATTGCTATTGTCCGATAATATTTTCAACTCGTTCGTAAAAATTCCCGATGTTTCCACCTACATGACGCAACAAAACCGTTCCGTCAGGCGAAACAAGAAGTTTCGTTGGAAAGCCTCCGATATCATATTTTTCATGAATAGCCGAGACACTATCATTAAAAACGTTTATCCATGGCAGTTCCAAACGCTCAACTTCTGCTTGCCAATTTTCAACCGAACTCTCGCGAGTTGCCACACCAACAATATCTATGTTGTGCTGATGTTTTTCGTAAAATTCTTTCATGCGGGGAATACCTCTAATACAAGGTGCACACCACGTTCCCCAAAAATTTAAAAGAACATATCTACCTTGAAGTGAAGAGAGAGTAAAAGAATTCCCACTCACGTCGTTCAACGTAAAATCGGGGGCTTTATCGCCTACGGCAACGCTTCGACCTCGTCCGCCAAACGTGTTTTCAAGCACCATCGAAAGCATTCTTGGATCAGCAAATGCCCCTGCTACAAACCTACCTTCGGGATCAACGAGATGGTATGTAGGCCAAACACCTATATTGTATTTTGTAGTAATATTTCCCGTTTCGTCAAGAACGTTTATCCACGGCAATTCATGGCGTTCAACACCTTCACGCCAAACTTCAACCGACCTTTCACGAGACGCCACACCAACAAATCGAATAATGTCTTTGTAGATTTCGTAAATTTCTTTCATGCGGGGTATGCCTGCGATGCAGGGAGTACACCACGTTCCCCAAAAATTCAAAAGTACATATTGACCTCGAAGTGACGAAAGCATGAAGGGATTCCCGTTCACATCGTTCAACGTAAAATCGGGAACTTCATCGCCGGGAGCAAAGGGAAAGAGACTTGCTCTTGCCTGTCTCGCGAGCACTTCGTTCTGCTCACCCCTTACATCTCTTAAAACAATTGGCGTAGATTCGCCTTCTGTAACAGTTCCGGTTTCAATATAAATTATAAATTCTCTCGGAGGAAGGATGTCACCAAATACTCCTATTAGACTATCTCTTTTTTCAGCGGAAACACCATTGTGAACGGCTCTGACACCTCCGATATCACCAAGAGTCATTCGGTTGAATTGTTCCATTGGAATAATCTCGCCATTTACAATCGCTATGGCCTGGTCGGTTCTTGTCGTACGCTGTTGTCCGTATGAGAAATACACAGAACAAAGCAGTAGAAGTGCAATAAATTTTTTCATGATTTTTTAGTTTTAGAGTTCGACACCGCAAATATACAACTATTTTTTTAGTTATGCAACTAAATCTTCCGTTATATAACTAATTTTTCAGTTGCAAACCGCATCTTTGCCTGAATACCAGTCAACTACAATTGTGCAAAAAACGCAAAACAATCTCAATTATTTTTCGTATCTTTGCAAAAAAAACGAAACACATGATAACTCAACAGCTTCTAAACCCCAAAAGCATTGCTGTTATTGGTGCATCTAACGATGTGTCCAAACCCGGCGGAAAAATTTTGAAAAACATTATTGACGGAAACTTTTCCGGCAAACTTTATGTTGTAAATCCCAAAGAAACCGAGATACAAGGCATTTCCTGTTTTTCGAAAGTGGAAGATTTGCCGGAAACGGATTTGGCAATTTTAGCGATTGCCGCAAAATTTTGTCCGCAAACGGTAGAGGTTTTAACCAAGCAAAAAAACACAAAAGGCATCATCATTCTTTCTGCTGGATTTAGTGAAGAATCTGAGGAAGGAAAGGTTTTGGAAGACCAAATCGTAGCAATGTGCAACGAAGCGAAATGTTCGTTGATTGGTCCGAATTGCGTAGGTATTTTAACGCCTAATCACCACAGTATTTTTACGTTGCCGATTCCGAAATTGGATGCGAAGGGTTGCGATTTTATCTCCGGATCGGGTGCTACTGCCGTATTCATTATGGAAGCCGGAATCCCGAACGGGTTGAAGTTTGCCAATGTGTTTTCTGTAGGAAATTCCGCACAACTCGGTGTTGAGGAAATTTTGGAAACCCTTGATGAATCCTACGATCCAAAAACTTCTGCGCCTGTAAAACTATTGTACGTTGAGACGATCAACAACCCGGAAAAACTTTTGAAAGCCGCTCGCTCGTTGATCAAAAAGGGCTGCAAAATAGCAGCAGTAAAATCAGGAACGTCCGATGCCGGGAGTCGTGCTGCTACATCGCACACCGGTGCGTTGGCAAATTCGGATGTGGCTGTTGATGCCTTGTTCAAAAAAGCGGGTATTGTGCGTTGCTACGGTCGTCAAGATTTGATTTCGGTGGCTTCGATTTTTCAAAATAAAGACTTGCACGGTAAAAAAATCGCTGTGATTACTCACGCGGGAGGTCCTGCTGTGATGCTCACGGATGCTTTGTCCAAAGCAGGATTAGAAGTTCCACAAATTGAAGGCGAGAAAGCAGACCAACTTTTGACCAAACTTTTTCCCGGCTCATCGGTGGCAAACCCCATCGATTTTTTGGCAACGGGAACTGCCGAACAATTAGGCACAATTATTGATTATTGCGAAAATTATTTTGATGTCGATGCAATGGTTGTAATTTTTGGAACACCGGGACTTGTCCAGATTTTCGATGCGTACAATATACTCGATGAAAAAATGAAAACCTGCAAGAAGCCGATTTACCCAATTTTGCCCTCAACCCTCACGGCAAAAGAAGAAGTAGAGGTTTTTTTGAGCAAAGGACATGTGAATTTTCCCGATGAGGTTGTGTTTGGAACGGCTTTGGGACGCGTGTTTTTCACACCAAAACCTTCCGAGTCGAAAGATGATTTGACAAACGTTGATACCAAAACCATTCGCAGAATTATTGACGAATGCTCGGACGGTTATATCGAACCTGAAAAAATACAGGCACTTCTTGACGCCTGCAATATCCCGAGAGCCGGTGAGGCGGTGGTTACAACCAAAGAAAATGCCATTAAAGAAGCGAAAAATTTAGGTTATCCTATCGTGATGAAAGTGGTTGGACCTGTTCATAAATCCGATGTTGGCGGCGTTGTTCTCAATGTAAAAGACGAAGAAACCGTTGCCAAAGAATTCGAACGTATGATTCAAATCAAAGACACGACAGCGATTTTGATGCAACCGATGTTGTCGGGTATTGAGTTATTTGCCGGCGTGAATTTTGAGCCAAAATTCGGACATCTCATTCTTTGCGGATTGGGTGGAATTTTTATCGAAGTTTTGAAAGACGTACAAAGCGGATTAGCACCTCTAACCGCTGATGATGGCAAAGCAATGATTGAAAAACTGAACGGTTACGAAATTTTACACGGTGTTCGTGGTCAAGCCGGAATCCCGATTGATCAGTTTGCAGAAGTGGTTGCAGGATTATCAAGATTGGTTGCCGTAGCACCTGAAATCAAAGAACTTGATTTGAATCCGCTTTTGGCTTCGCCTCAAAAAGTTGTGGCTGTTGATGCTCGAATTCGGATTGAAAAATAATTTTGATCTCGACAATCTATTTCATCACAACAACGGTAATTCCGTCGCCACCGCGCTCCATATCTTGGTAGTCGAAACGCTGAACATCTTTGTTGAGTTTCAGAATATCGCGAACGATTCGACGAAGCACACCATCGCCACGTCCGTGTAGGATTTGCAGGTGTTTTTCGCTGAATAAAACAGCGTCATCTAAAAACTTCATGGTCGCATTTGTCGCATCCTCCGCATTGAGTCCGCGTAAATCTAAATTCGGGCTGAATTTGGATTTTCGCACGTTAATGTCACTTAAAATGCTGTCGAATTTATTTTTCTTTTTAGGAGTTCCTCCGTTCAAAGCATCTTGCAATAGTTGCAATTGTTGTTCAAAAGAAATATCGTCGGGTTTTGGTGCTGGTTTGGATTTCGGTTTGGGCGAAACATGTTTCGCCCCTACGGATTTTTGCATTGCCGTCAGATTCTCGCGAACGGCTTGCGTGGCAATTTTTTCCGCATTGGCTTCTTTGATGTCGCGAATGGTTTTTTCAACTAATCTATTGGCATCATCCAAAGTTTTTTTGGCTTCAGCTTTGGCTTTGTTTAAAATTTCTTTTTTCTGTGTTTCGAGCGAATGGGCGAGTTTATTGTACTTTTCGAGCGTTTTTGATAAAAGTTCGTCGGCTAATCTAACTTCCAACTGATTTTGCTCGAGGATTTTTTTCTCTACATCCAATTGTTGCAGTTGGTGCTCGAAATTCAACTGCGATGCGCCTGTTTTTTGTTTGGCAGAATCCAAAATAAATTTTTGCAACGCGATATTTTCAGCCATTTCGATAGCAAACGAACTTCCGGGAGTTCCTATTTTCAGGGCATACAGTGGTCTGTGCGAATCGGTGTCGAACAGCATTGCTCCATTCACAACGCCGTCCAAGCGGTCGGCCAAAAGTTTGAGATTTGCATAATGCGTTGTGATCACACCAAAAGCCTGCTTTTTATTCAAGTATTCCACGATAGATTCCGCAATTGCACCGCCGATCTGAGGCTCTGTTCCACCACCTAATTCGTCAATCAAAAACAGCGTTTTCGGATTTACCGAATTTACCAGTTGTTTCATATTCGTAAGGTGTGAACTGTATGTGCTCAAATCATTTTCCAAAGATTGTTGGTCGCCGATATCTAAAAAGATTTGGTCAAAGATTCCGGCTTCGGAAGTTTCGCTCAAAGGTATCAATAGACCGCATTGCAACATGTATTGCAACAAGCCGACAGTTTTCAGACACACGGATTTTCCACCTGCGTTTGGTCCCGAAATAATTAAAACTCTGTCGTCGGCATCCAAGCGAATATTGAGTGGAACAATTTTTTTGCCTTGATTTTTGAGTGATTTTTCAAGAATCGGATGTCGTGCATCCCACCACTCCAACTCGGAATCCGCAGAAAGAGTCGGCATCACAGCATTCATTTCGAGTGCCAAAAGAGACTTTGCTCTGAGAAAATCAATTACACCTAAAAATTTATACGCATTCAAAAGTTCAGGAATATGCGGACGAATTTGATTGGTAAACTCTTTCAAAATACGAATAATCTCGAGCCTTTCATCGTTTCCCAAATCACGAATTTCATTGTTCAAAACAAAAATATCTTCCGGCTCGATAAAAACAGTCTGACCGGTGTTCGAAACATCGTGAACAAAACCTTTGATTTTTCGTTTTTGTCCGGCTAAAACAGGAATGACTAAACGCTCGTTTCGCACAGATGGTTCAGCATCTTCGGCAACAAGTCCGTCTGATTTCGACTGCAACATAAGTTGGCGAAGTCGTTTGTCGGTTTCGGCTTGTTTGGAGCGAATTGACCGTCGAATGGCTGCAAGTTCCGGCGATGCGCTATCTGCAATCTGTCCCTGCGAATCCAGCAAAACAAAAAGTTGTTGTAAAATTTCTTCCGGCAAAAAAACATCATCAATCAGCATCACAACATTTGGAAAACGTTCAGCGTTCAAAGCATTGATGTGAATCAAAATTCGAGCAATTGTTCGCAACGATAACTGCAGGTTTTGCAAAGCCTCCAATTCGATGAAATTTCCTTCTGCTTCGAGGCTTTTCAGCGTTTCCGTCAAATCAAAATAATCTTGTGAAGGAAAATTTCCAAATTCTTCCAACATCATTTTGAATTGCTCGGTTTGGGAAAGTGTTTCAAATAATTTTTCAAAGTCGGTTTCGAAGCAAATATTATCTACGTGTTGTCGTCCCAATGCTGACAAGCAATAGTTTTTCAACGCTGTTTCTACGGTTGAGAAGGCTATTTTTTCTTTGAAGTTTGTCGGGTAAATCATTTTGCAAAGGTACGAAAAAAAATTCAACAACAGAATTCGCAAACATTTGACTAATTCATAATTTTTTTGTAACTTTGTAGAAAATTTCAATTATGCCGAAATTGTTAATTTATTTTAGTTGGGTGTTCTTTGTTTACAGAGAAAGTGAAAGATACCACGCTCACGTATTCAAAAAAGGAAATGCGAGAACATCGTCAGCAAAGGTTTTTCTAACAAAAAATGGAAAAAAAAATATCGAGTGGATTTCCTATGGAGCCTATAAGAAAAATATCGCAGAATTAGATAAAATAGTTGAAGAAAATTACGATTGGCTCATAAAATCCGCAAAAGATTCTGCAGCAGGAAAAAATATAACACCAAAGGTAGTTGTTAAAAAAGTTAAACCCTCAAAAAAATAAAGTCATGGAAGGTTTTGTAAAAGTTAAGCCAAAAATCAAAAAAATCACGTTTGAACAACGTGGTAAGATGTTTGTTTATTTGAGTGACGGTCGGACTGTTATTACTCCTGTATCGGCTTTTCCAAGCATAAAAAAGCTAAAAGAAGCCGACAGGAAAGACTATACAATAATAGATAATTCGTTGTTTACATTCGACAAATCAAACGAGGTTTATCATCTTGAACAGGTTTTGGGGAAAGAGAACAATTATGCTTACACGTTTTAGCGAATAGCACACTCGGTTTTGATTGTTTGAGAATGCCTTTAGGGTTTGCCTATATAAGATCTCGTGTTGAAATACTAATCAAAATATTATTTAAAAAATATTAAATTGCATTTATGAATATAAGATATTTTCAAGCGGATGATACTGAACAAGTCGTTGAGTTGTTCAAAAAAATCATCGGTAATTTATCGCATTACAATGATTTAGCAAAAAGGCACGAGATTGATAGATATTCCAATGAAAATCTCATTGAGAAAATTAATGATGACCCTAAATCTATTATTGTTGCTGAACATGACAAAGAAATTGTCGGTGTTTGTTTCAATAGATTTGATGATTACACAATTTGGTTAGAGTGGATTTTAATAAAACCAACAAGTCGAAAACAAAAAATAGGAACAGAGTTAATCAAGTTTCTTGAGTATTCGAGTGTTGAACGGAAGTGCCATAAAATATGGTGTGATTGCAGAATTTCAAATACCATTTCGAAAAATTTCCTTCAATCAGTTGGGTTTCAAATTATAGCAACTATCGAAAATCATTGGTATCAACAAGATTTTTTACTATTACAAAAGCACATACATGTCTAAAATAACCAAGTTTTATCGAAAAAAACAATTCTACATTAAGTTTTTCGCTGTATTCGTTTCTCTGTTGGGCTTATGTGGAAGTGTTGTTGCTTTATCGCCCATATCATTAAATCAATTTGAATTTCAAGTTAGTATATTAATAATTATTGCAATAAGTTTTGTTGTAGGGGTTATTTCAATACCAAAAATAGTATTCCCTACAGATGAAGTTGTTCATTTTGCTTTATCTTCAAAAAGTAAATGTAAAATAATATTTCCTTGTACATACGAACAATATAAAATTGCAAATAAAATAGCCGATGATTCTTTTGAAAAAAAAGACAGCCCAAATTTTAGAAAAATTAATGCGTGGCGAAGAAAAAATCCATTGATATTATCTTTATATTATGATGCAAATAACAAAGTCAAAGGGTATTTTGATATTTTACCTCTTAAAAAGCAATTTGAAAAAAAACTTAGGGAAGGGGCATTAAGAGAACTGGATATTAATTATGATAGTATGTTGCCGCCAGAGGAGATGTACCATTCTGAAATAATTTAGGTTCAAGATTAGATTAGTGGATTTTTTCTGATATTTTTCTGCAAATATACGAATAAATTTTGATTTCTGAAATTATATCGAAATTCGCACTCTTTTATGTGCAAATAAAGCTTGTGTT
>Ga0123355_10000353_pt1 | contig 59532 bp, 65 predicted proteins | sample TergutEmb28metaG_3_FD_89872 | JGI IMG/M metagenome (GOLD analysis project Ga0123355, IMG submission 89872) | Embiratermes neotenicus P1 segment gut microbial communities from Petit-Saut dam, French Guiana - Emb289 P1 | ecosystem: Host-associated > Arthropoda: Insects > Digestive system > Gut ... | reverse complement strand
GTCTGCAACGTGTCTCGCATTGGGGTCCACCCCCAGGGTCTCGGCTCATGCATGAATTCATTTCAGGAGTCCCTGAATTCACTCCAGGAGAGTACCCTCAACCGGAGTCCCTCATCAGGAGTCCCTCAATCCGGAGTCCCCGCATCCGAGTCCCTAATGCCAGGAGTCCCTAATGCCAGGAGTCCCTGGCACGGGATATCCTGGCATCCATTCCCATTCCATCAGGAGTCCCTGAATGAGTAGTACCTTTTTGCAGGAGTCCCTTTCTGGGTAGTACCTTTTGCCGGAGTACCTTTTGCCGGAGTACCTTTTGCCGGAGTACCTTTCTGCCCGGTACCTTTCCGGTCAGTACCTTTTGGCCCGGTACCTTCCTGCCCGGTACCTTTTGGCCGAGTACCTTCATGGTCAGTACCTTCATGGTCAGTACCTTTATCCATACCAATACTGCCGGTACCTTTTGCCTTTGTTTTATTCCTGATGCGTTCGTAATGTCTAACGTTATGACATCCCTCATGGCCGATCCCTGCGCAGTAATGGCATACACACCCCATGTCCTCACGATAACAGCAACGTTCAAGGCACATACAGTTCCCATAATGTGTACCATCACTTCTGAAATGAGGGAAACCAGTAATGATATGCAGCATTTCCGATTCCATTCCCCGGCATATATTCGTAACCATAATCCTAACCATAATCCTAAACCACACGGGACTACATTTCCTAAAGTTTGTCAGGTAAACATACTCGGCAAATATCCATGCATATATCCTGGCGATATTCCGGCAGATATCCTGGCCATTAGCTCATGGAATATCCTGCTCATTATCCTGGCGCAATCCTGGGTGAATTCCTGGCGGACGTTTTCTGGGGAACTTCCTGTAATTATCCCACCGCATTTTATTCGCCTGTGCTGATGTACGTACAGCATGATGTTCCGCGCACAGGCTTCTGAGAAACTCAGGCTCATGATTATCTGGCGAACCCATATGGTCTACTTCATTAGCATATTTCGAACATTGGCCAGGCACGCCTTCACCCGGCAATTCGCCCCATCTGCACCTGTGACGATCGCGCAAAAGTATGAGCTGACGAATCCTATTCCATGCCGGCGGCAAAGGCGAGCTGCGTCTTGTCATATCTGCCGCCTATTCCATAGTGCTGAATATGCTATGTTAGATTTTATCTCTTTGGCACACATTTCACAATTTACGTCGCTTCCGCCAGTAAATTCACCTGTACTTACGTCATTATTCCATGCCCAAGCACCGCAAGCCGTATAGATCCGCGCAGCTTCGGTTTGCCATATGAAATTACGCTCTGCTATGTAGATAATATTAGCGAAATGTATGCGCATAATTTTCACTCTCTCCCTATGTTTGGGTTTTAGGTTTACGGTTCCCGGTACCGGAAACCTTAATTACCCAGAAACCTTAATTCGGGGGCTAGGCGCGAAGAAAATTTTAGTGTTTTTTTCATGACATTTGCCCTGGTCGCACCAGAAACCTGATTACGAATCACCGCGCACCGGAAACCTTAATTAGTCTAGCGCTATTTTTCGTGTGCGAACTGTCCATGCCGCACCCTTTACGGTGCCGTCTTCATTGCGTACCGTCATATGTTTCGCACCTAGTTCTGTCATAACTCGGCGCAGCATATTGCTGGTCCATGTTATTCCTGCTGCTTTTAGCTCTGCAGTTGTGATAGTATCGTTTTCCGTGAATGCTTCCCGCAGGAATTCAGACAATTGCTCACGAGCATCAGACTGTGGCCGGCCACGTCCGCGAATGCTGCCTACTAGGTCATTAGCATGAACTTCTCGGCAATGTTCGCCCCATTCGATAAAAGGCACATCACCATCAGTAGTCTCTATAGAGTATGAGAACGCGCCATCCATTTCGCGCGCATAATTCGCATAGGAATGCGCTATTCCGTACCTGCCATCAGGCATCGCGCCTGCTATCATACCGCTACGCGCTATAGCATTAAATGCCATAGACCCTACGCCACGCTCCATAGCAGTACCGCTGGCCTTCCTAAGATGCCGCACCAGGATAAAGCATGTATTAGTCTCATTAGCTACCCACGACAGAGGATCAAGCGCACGGCGTACGCTCGCATCAATGCCGGTCTGGATGGATTCATCCAGGAAATTCGTTATAGGATCTACAATGCAGAATGCGCATCCTTCAACCAATGCGCGGATACGCGGAGCGGAATTAGGAAGTGTCATGCCAATAGGCATTCCATGCTGGTTCTTCCGTACTTTCTCTATGAATACCCGATTCAGGTCAGCGCCAGCCGCTATCAGCCGTGGCACTATGGCGCGGTCCGGCCTGTCTTCGCTAGTAATGAAGAAAACATCTACGGGACCGCGTAGCGATGATGTACCGAAAGGCATGACTGGCTTTCCACGGGTGGCCGCAGCGGCAATCTTGATGGTTATAAGAGACTTCCCGTATTTCGGGTCACCATCCATCATGGTTATAACACCAGCCGGAAAAACAGGATAATGCAGCCATTCAATCGCGCTAGGCTGTACTTCTGACAATGCCGTTCTAGAACTAGGACGATGCGGCCGGAATGAATCCCCGCTATTCTCCCATTCGGCACAAGGGCAGGACTCTGGCACCCGCCTGCCGTAATGATTCCGGACCGAACCGTGAACCGCGCGGGCAAATTCAGACTCCATCTCATTCACATCACGCCGTTCATGCACGGCCGTAGCAAAAGCACTCCACAATTCGCGGAATGCCTGAGCTAGCCCTTTGTGGCCATTAGCTGCGTCCCCAACCACGGCATTCACGCCCTGAATCATTTCATCATGAGCGCCGCCTTCCTCGCCGCCATCATGAATCCGGCCACGCCACAACTGAACAGAATGTTCCATAGCCTCACAGAAGCCATCACCGGAAATATCCTGTACCCACCTCCTTATCCGCGCGGACGGTATGAATTCTCCACGGCCATTAGTGCCATCATGACGCAGATGACTAATCCATTCCTCGGGCAATTCAGGCAGCCGTTCCGGCTTGACATCATGCGGCATAACTATGCCATGACTGTTACGGCGCCAATGGTAACGTTCGTGCGTTTCTGGATGAACAGACGGATTCACGATTGCATACCGGTAATGCCACGAGATCACATCAATTCCATTACCAGCCTTCCCGCGCCACGTTATCCCTGGCGGGACTGTATACAACCGGATTCCGCTAACGCCGTCGGTGCGCGACGTTGTAATAAATGTCTTGGGCAATGGCGCAAGGTCATCCTCGAGTTTTGCAAGCGTAGCGGCGCCATTTCTGCCATCATACGCATCCACGTCTATGCCAATAACCGTCTCCGGCATGCGAAGCGCTATATTCGCATCCGGCATTTCCTCGATCCATGAGCCGATATCATCCAGCCCTGGCCATGCGCCATCATGGCCGGTAAAACCATCAACCGCAATTCGTTTGCTTCCTGCGCGGACCGGTAGCGGGAACCAGCCATGACCATAGTACATCATCGCGGCATTCGCGAATGGCCTTATCTGCCCGCGCTTTGTCATGTCATTTTCCTTTCTCCGGTTTTCCCGCTATACTCCGTAATGGCGCACTTCCCCGCGCCAGAAAATGCGGGGGCTTCCCGATAGCCCAGCGTGTTCCGTGGTTCCGCGCACCGCATTAGCGGTGGGCCTGCTTCGTTCCCCAAACTCCGGCAGGCCCACCGCTTCCTTCCCCAAACTCCGGCAGGCCCACCGCTTCCTATTCTCTCCCGTTCCGTTACGGTTTAGTAATGAACAACGGAGACTTTCCCGACTTGTCGGCAATTCGCTTCCACCCCGACCACATTTGGGTTTTCGGCCTTGATCCAGGGCAGACGACAGGATTGGCGGCAATAGCCGTACCTGCAGAAAGCCTCATCAGCGATGGAATACCCGGAATTCTAGCCCACGTAACGCTCGACATTACCGGCTCACTAATGCGTCAAGTCAGCATCGCCTGCATTGCCGCCGCCAAAGTCTGTCATTCCACAAAGGGGTACGCTCCTGTCATAGCAATAGAAGACTTTGACATGGGCGGTAATAAGCTCACGGGTGCCGCATCAACTGCCGACATAGCCATTCCAATTCGCTGGGGCGGCGCAATGGAATACGCAATAGAATGCGGCCATGCTGAAGATGCAATCCTGAAATTCCAGCCCAGGACTCTCGCATTCACGACAGCAACAGATGCACGCCTCAGGGCATGGGACCTTTATGTCCCCGGCGACCATAAGCGCGACGCAACGCGCCATTCCATAACGATGATCAGGCGAATCCGCGCGGGCAGTATTGATCCGGAGGAACTGTGGAATATAGGGTTATCATCTACTCGAAAACAAGAACCAGAGCCATTACAGTCGATGATAAAGAGTCCGACATAAGGGCAGTCATGGACCTTTTCCTGTCGCGCGGATGGGACAGAATGGACTGGTTTAATGAGGGGAAACTCCAGGTCACAGTCCGCCGGCAAGAAGACGTCCTGGATCCCCTTATCCTTACCATTCATTAAAAAACTCAGTACCCACCTCCCTCCCTCTACTCTCCGTAACCACGTCAGAACCTAAAGTAGTTTCTTCATGCCGGGAATACGTCATGAACCCGTAGCGTTATACTCGCCAGAACGTCCGACGGAACGGACGACCGGAGACTGGGGAGTCATGAATCTAGACAGCATTCTTTCCAAGGTACGCGGCCTGGTCAACAAGGCAGAGCACCCGGAGACACCGCCTGCCGAGGCGCAGGCCTGCCGGGAAGCCGCTGACCGGCTCATGCTGAAGTACGCCATCGACCAGGCTACGCTACGGCAGTCGATGCCGGAAGCGCAGCGTATGAAGCCGTCAATCATGGACATCGACATTGTGGAAGTCGGAAGTCCTTACGAGATCTACTTCACAAATCTCGTCATGATTATCTGCGAACACACGCGGACTCAGGCCGTATTCTTCGGCCTTAACTACCCAAGCGACTTGCTGGAATACTACGACAAGTACAGCAATAGGCCGCAAATCCGCGCCAAGATCTACGGCTTTGAGGCCGATCTCAAGTATTTTGAGATTCTCTACACGACCCTACTACTCCACATGAGTAACGGTATCGACCCAAAGATCAACCCGGCGCTATCCGATGACGAGAATTCCTATAACCTCCGCATGGCCGGGTACCAATGGGCCGACATTGCCCGTATGTTTTACGCCAAGGGCCATGAATTCGGCTGGGATGGCGTCGCAAACGGGAACGGCTACATGAAGTTCACCGGGTACTGGAAGCGCGCCGCCAACCGGGAAGCCGCGCGCCGTGGCGAAAAGCACGTACATATTCCCGCCAAGAAGAATATCCGCGAAATATGGCGTAAGAACTTCGCCCGGTCCTACACTTCAACTCTCCGCGTCCGGCTAGCGAATGCGCGGAATTCACGCGAGGTTACCGGTGAGCTTGTATTGCGGGCCGACATGGACGCGATCCGCGCGCTACTAGAAAAGGACAACCCTAACCTAAAGACAAGCGCGGCAATCGACGACACGCCGTATAATGACGAGGCATGGAAGGCTGGCGACCGTCATGCTGCGAGCGCGGACCTGAATTACTTCGCACAGGCTGACAGTAATTCCCGTCACGAAATAGGGTAGTATTAGGAAAGCCTGCCCGCCGTGCCCCTCTTTCCCAAGTACCACGGCGGGCAGGTCCGGAATCCAGGAAGGGTCAAATGCGCAAGAAGTCAAAATCTTACCAGATCATCGCGCAAGATGTTGCCGCTGACCGGCGTAGAATCCGGACCATCATGAAATCATGGTCTGACTCGGAACTAGTAGATCAGGCTAACAAATGGTGCGAAGTCCTAGCCGGATTGCGTAAAGTCCGTCATTCCGAAACGAATGCCGCTATTACGTTCTACCTAGTCCGCGTCCGCATGATCGACAATGAACTGCGCAAGCGCATGCTACGTCACGACCGTGCGTTCATCACGTCTCACATCGTGAGAAAAAGTTCTGACGGACGGGAATCTTCGGCACACCGCTAGCGTTATACCTAGTAGAACGGCCTACCGGCCGCCGACCGAACCGACTATGAGGAGTCATGACGTGAGCGTGAAGTGCGGGAACTGCAAGGACTACCACGAGACCGCTGCCGACGTGCGGGCCTGCTACGGCCCCAAGGCCGCCAGGGATGATGAGAGCCTGGACCGTAGGCCGCTACCGGCGTCCAAAGCCGCTACCGACAAGCAGAAGGCTTTCCTGAACAGCCTCCGTGAGCAGCTAGGACTTCCGGCCCTTCCGGACTACAACGGAACCAAGAAGGACGCAAGCCAGGCAATCAGCGACCACCTGATTGACGTTGAACTCGCCAAGAAGGAAGGCCGATGGATCGCGCCTAGGAAGGCAGAAGCGCCAGCCGCCACCGAGATCAAGTTCAGCGAGATCCAGCCCGGATACTACGCGGTCAAGAGCCTATCCGGAAACAATGACCTGGATTTCTTCTGGGTTACTGTTCCGGAGAATGGCAAGTGGAAGAGTTACCGTTTCGTCAAGAGGATCGTCGGCGGACATTCCCCAATCTGGATGCCAAAAAGCGCCCAAATGGCCGCGCTGAAGGCAATCGCCGGAACCGACGCCGCAAAGGCCCAGAAGCTATTCGCCCAGGAGCTAGGCCGCTGCTACCGTTGCGGCAAGACCCTAACCGACGACATTTCCCGCGAACTGGGAATTGGCCCGGTTTGCCGCGACAAGTAATCAAAAAGGCCGCGCGGGTAAATCCCGCGCGGCTTCCATCATAAGGAGCATGATGTATTCCGTCTCGCAGGAAGTCTACAATGGTGGCGCTATTACCACCTACACCATCAAGAATGACGGGGATGATTCTCTTGTCGGGCACGTTACTATCTCAAATAAGCGCAAGGCCGTTCGCTGGGATTACTACAGCGAATCCGGCGCAATGCTATTCCGGAAATTCCACCACCGGCAAATAGAGTCAATGCGTAAGGCCGTACTATCGCATTGGAGCGACAATGGATGAGTATAAGGCCGCATGGTCGGGGTGGTTGCTGGTAGACCAGGTAGCCGAGGTATTCTGGCTACTCTATATATGGCAAGAACTCATTATCCATGGCGGTCCATGGGGCCTGGCATTCGTCCTAGATGATGCCGCGCCTATTATCGATATGGTCAGGAGATTCGGATGACGGAGTCAAGCCCAAACCGCGTACTTGCGACTATTATGCAGGGCAAGATCCATATCAAGTTTGCCTACTCGCCGTCCGACAATGAGGCGGTAAAAGCCGCTACAGGAGCGCGCTGGAGCGCGGCTCAAGGCGCGTGGGTATGCGCGCTAACCATGAACAATTGCCGCGCGCTACGGTCGGTGTTTCGCGAAAGGCTTCATATCCTAGCGCCACTACGCGAATGGGCTTGGGAACAGCGCAAATCAGAAGCGACAATGGAAGACATACGGGATCTTGACATTCCTGCCGACACACTACTCCATCTACAGGAGCGTACTCCGGAACTAGCAAAGGCAATATTCGGCCGGCCATATCAGGCGGCAGGCACGGCCTTTTCTATCACAGGCAGGCGGGTACTGCTAGGGGACCAGCCGGGACTAGGGAAAACATATCAGGCATTGGCAAGTATTGTCGAGTCTTCCGCACGGACAATCCTGGTTGTTGCCCCTCTCACCGCCAAGCGGTCCGTATGGGATGCGAAGATACGCGAATTGCTGCCAGGCTACGCGGTTCCGTACCTTACAGAAGGCGACAGGCAAAAGCGTGAGAAGACAATACGCCAGTTCTTCTCAGGAGTCCAGCATTCCGACGTTCCCGCGCATATCCTCATTATCAATTACGAGATGCTGTGGGTTAAGAAAACCAAGACAGGCGGAATGAACGCCGCTTACCCGGAACTATTCAATCCGTACTGGGACTTCATAGTCATGGACGAGAGTCATCACGCTTTGTCCTCCACGTACAATACCATGTCGAATAGAATCACCCAGACGCGGCTAGGCGCAATGCGCCTGAGAATTCAGGATAACGGGTACAAACTCGCGATGTCCGGCACGCCATACCGTTCTAGGGCTAAGCGCGCCTGGGGGACGCTCAATTGGCTTGAGCCAAATGAATTCGGCTCATTCTGGCGCTGGGCCGGACAGCATTTCGATATCACACAGACGCAATACGCGCGGGAAGTCGCGGACAACCCAAAGGATGAAGTCGCATTCCGCAATTCGCTACGCCCATACGTCTTGGCGCGGACAAAGGCAGAAGTTGCGCCTGAACTTCCGCCAATAGAGCATGTTGATGTCCTACTCGATATGGATCCGGCCCAGAAGCGCGCATATACACAGATGGAACGGCTAGCCGAGGCAAGCCTGGCTAACGGTACGCGGATTACCGCTAATGGCATACTCGCGGAACTTACGCGCCTACGGCAATTCGCCTGTTCCTATGCGGAGATAGTACAGAGAGATAAGCCGGATCGCATAACCATGACGCCAAGCCTACCGTCAAATAAGTACGAATGGATTACGGACTTCCTGCGTGAGCGTGACGGCTTTGAAGGAAAGGTTATCATCGCTTCGCAGTTCACAAGCCTGCTTAAAGAATTCATGAAGCAACTTGAACACGACGGATACAATCCTATCATCCTGACAGGCGAAACTTCGGAAAAAGAACGCGCCGTGTTCCAGCGCCGTATTCAGGACCCAAATGACCCGGCCTGGATAGGCTTGATCAATACGCTAGCAGGCGGCGAGGCAATTACCCTGGACCGCGCGGACGACATGATCATCATTGACCCGCCTTGGGTCGATGACGTCGTCCAGCAACTGGAGAACCGTATTCATCGCATTAGCCGTATTCACAATGTGACGGTTTACCGGCTCCATTCACGCGGAACCATAGAGGAAAGAATTGTAGAACTAACAGACCAGCAGCGGCAGGATTTGCTAAAGGTCCGTCCGGCAGGCAAGAAGCTCATTAGCCATATTCTCGGACATTGATGCGGGGTGGCGGAAAAACCTATTAATTCCTAGGTTTACGCGACGGGAAAAGTGGAGTAGGATACGCGGAATCGCGGAACTAGCCGAAGGGGAACGGCAAATGCAGAATACGGACTCGCATGGCAATACCGTACGCGATTACCTGGTGCCGGCCAGCATCGACAGCGCAGTCAATAAACTCGCCAACATCGGGGCTCTGGTCGCGCCAAAAGAATGGGAGCGTGCCGCTATCATAGCGGCATTCGTCAAGCCCGCGCCGCGCGGACGCCCAAAGCGCGGAGTCAGCAATGGCAAACTCAACATCGATGAGTTCTGCCGCCTAAGCCTGTACGGCCTTACTAGCCGCACGTCAATCCTGTTCTACCTATGGGCATGGAATACAACAGGCCTTCCTGTTCCAGAGCCGGGTAAGAAGACAGACCTACCGACTAAGCCATTCCCGGAAGTAGCGCAATGGGCTACCCGCAACACTCCGGACCACAGCGATGCTGATGATGAGGAAATAGACGACATCATCGATGACGAAGAAGAACCGGAGCCAGAACCAACGCCAAGCGCTAGGAAGAACCCAGCGCCTGCCTCTCCCAAGCGCAATGACCCTATTACGCAATTCCTGAAGGTTCTGGACCGGATGGATCCGGCCGTAGTAATGGCGGGCCATAATAAGGAAGACATCAAGCAATTCCTGAACACCCTCCGGTCCTGGCTGGAGGATGCGGAGGAAGTCGCAGCGGATATGGACTAGCCATTTCTGGCGCGGCAGGGTATAACTATATCAGGTTATCCCCCGCATGGAGAGGTATAAGATGCCCCGCGCAGCCACAAAGGCACGTACAGCACGCAAACCCGCGCCAGAGCCTGAGGAAGAACTTCCGGACCTGTCGCATTATGTAGAAAAGGCTCCCACGACCACAGTTGAGAATTACTTCAACTGGATCGCGGAGCGTACTGGCTACGATGAGGATGAAGGCCTGGACCTTACATCCGTCAAGCTGGCCGGCACCCTCAGGGCTCAATTCCAGAAGGAAACCAGCACGGAACGCGGCACGGCCCGGACCGCGCGGCAGGCTGAGCCTGAGCCCGAGGAAGATGAGGATGAAGAGGAAGTGGAAGAGGCACCGCCGCCAAAGCGCGCTACCCGCGCAAAGGCCGCGCCTGCTAAGGCCACCGCCGCTGCCAAGCGGCCTGCCAGAAGCCGTAAGGTGGCAGCCGATTCGCCTTTCTAGAAAGGTGACGGTAGGATAAGCGTAGCGATGGGCATAATCCTCCTGTCGCCGCTACAAATGACAGCCCGCCTGGGTGAATTAGGCCGCCCAGGCGGGCTGCCCATGTAAAAAGGAATCCAGAATGCTCGAAACAAAATTCAAGGAATGGCTACATTCCGTAGAAACTACAATCCTAGTCTGCTGGGACCTGGGTCACGTATGGGATGCCGAACTATACTCCCATATTGAGAAAGTTCATGGCGCGTATTTCCTTCACGGCGTCTGCAAGCGCGGATGCGGCGTTGAGCGCGGACGGTACCTCACCAGTAGCTGGTCTCCGGATCCAAGCCGGAATACTTACAAGTACCCATTCAGCTACTCGCCGCGCGGCCTAATGCAAGGCAGTCCATTCTTTATGGACCGCGAGCATCGTGCTGCAATCCGGCAGGAGATAGCGCGACGGTACGCGGAGGATGCCGGTAGTAAGCCAGGGAAAGTCGTGCGGTTTAAGGGTGCGTAGCGCCCACGGGAGACACGCGGAAGTCCGGCCCGGTATCTAGTACCGGGCTGGGCTTCCCATTCGGTAGCGTCCACCCTACGGCCGTAGAATCGGACACATGGATATAAAGCGCGTAGAACTAAAACGAACACCACCAAAAGAACCGCTCACCAGCCTTGCGGCGCTCATACGGGATTTCAAATGGAGATTCCCGCGTGAGCGCCGTGACACAGTTGTAACAGTATGTCAGGACCTTACAGACCTTGGCGACGTTATTCAGGCTGCCACTAACTCAATTCAGGAAACAGGCAAAATGCATCATCATCAGGTAAAGGTCCGGAAGGACAGCCGCGATGATCTTGCCGAGACTCTCAAATGTAATAGATGGAAGATGCTATCGATGCAAGATTTCCATGAGCTATTCCTACTCGTTGAGGAATGTTCGGGGTGGGGCATAGGCCCATTGACCATTTATGACGTATCCGTCCGCATAGGCGCGTACCTTAACCTGGAGCCGCAAAGGCTTTACCTTCATGCCGGTAGCTGGCTTGGCCTAAAAACGCTAGCAATAGCGGCCGGTAAGCCTATACGGGCGAATGGTAAATGGGTATATTCTTACGAGATGCCATGGGACTTCCCTAAGTACCTGACTTGGGATGAAACAGAAGACTTCCTGTGTACGTACCGCACTATGTTCGGGGATATTCACAACTTCAGCCTATAGGGGTATTATGTTCAACAATAGGCCTGCGGTCCTCAACTCGCATGAAGTAGCAATCGTGATCGATGCTCTCAATGACGCCACGGCATTCCGGAGTCTCCGGGCATCCGAGGAAATGCTGCAGCCGGAATCTGATAATGCTAAAGCATACGAGTACCAGCGCCTGGCGCGGAAACTAACCAAGCCGGACATTAGGCGCAATTGGGCCGGTCCTGATGACATATGGAAACCTAATGCCGTATTCATAGAGAGAGAACAAGGCGACTGGGTATTCCTAGGCGAAGCCGACGAGATTGACTTCTCAGATATTCCCGCGCCATTCCGCATCGTAATGGGCCGTGAAATCCCCAGGCAGGCAGGTAGCCCAGAAGATGAGTAAGGAAGTAATGCTGCGCGTCTCAGAACGTAAGGCATTCAGGAATTGCCCGCAGGCATGGTGGTGGCAGTACCGTGAAGGCCTGGTTCCAAAAGGCGCGCCAGCATCACAATTGTGGTTCGGAACCGGCATCCATTATGCGCTTGCCGAATGGTATGACATAGGATTCGCACGCGGAGTAGAGCCGGTCAAGACATTCACATCATGGGTCGGCAAAGAGCGGCAGGAGTATATCCAGACCGGCCGTAATGAATTCGGCTTGCCGGAATTTGAAGATGCATGGACGCTAGGCATTTCAATGCTGAACCATTACCGTGCGCAATACGGTAAGGATGACGAACTTGAGACCCTAGCCATAGAGCAGCCATTCGAGATAGACGTTGTCGATGAGCGCGGAGATTACGTCTGTACTGTGGCCGGAACGTTCGATGGCGTACTCCGTGATCACGTTGACGGAAACATATACCTCTGGGAACATAAGACAGCCCAGCAGATATCAACGGCCTACCTTTCCCTGGATGATCAGGCCGGAACCTATTACGCCGTCGCATCGCAAGTCCTACGGGCGCATAAGATCCTAAGCCCACGAGACCGTATTCATGGCATTCTGTACAACTTCCTCAGGAAAGCAAAACCTGATGAACGTCCGCGCAACAGCGACGGATTCTACCTCAATTCTGACGGAACCGTATCAAAACGTCAGCCCCCGGCGCTATTCCACCGCGAGATAATAGAACGAAACGCAGGCGAGGTTAACCGGCAACTAGCCCGCTTGCGTGATGATGCGCTTTGGATGAAGGCAGTCCGTGACGGAAAAGCGCCAATACTCAAGAACACGACATTCATGTGTAACCGCTGCCGCTTTTTCGAGATGTGTCAACTCGATGAGAAAGGCAACAAGCGCGCAGTAGAAGTCATGAAAAAGAGAATGTACACAGTCCAAGACCCATACTGGGATCACAGGAAGTCGGCGGCAGAATTATGTACGGTGATGTATCAATCAGAGCGCTCATCACACAGACATGGTACGCCATACGTATTATACGTGCAGCGGCAGAAACATTCGCTACACATGACAGACTGTACAAAGACTTGAAAAGACTTCATAAAATATTCCACTGGAAATACGTAGAACTAGACCTACATGAAATGATAGACCAAGGCCGACAATGGCTAGACTGGCTAGAATCCAGGATAGAGGAATGAGTACATGCCGTTACTGGCAATGGCCGGTACTGCTGGGATTCTTGCCCGCCAAAGCCGATACCAGAACCGGAGTATATCATGTGGGGCAAAAGTAAGGGTAGAAGTGATGCGGCCGCTAATGACGGCCATCAGCATGACCTAGCCGTTATAGATGTACACCACCCGCCACGAGTCCCTTTGGCGCCAGAAACTACCGTGGTCCTTATCGGCTGTAAGGACTGCGCTCATGTCGAGTCAATCCTGCTTGATGGGCGGTGGAATCTGGAACAGGTTACCTTTCTACATCAACGACCCCATGATGTTCCAGAACAGGAAGGACAATAAGAACAATGCCTCCAGCCAAGCGTGGCGCCAGACGCACTCGCGCATCTTCCCAGGTTCCACTCCGGACTAGGGTAGCAAGGCCTGCGGAACGTCCGGTAATCCAGATCCAGCCGGAATCCCTCAGTACATTCAACGAGTCCGTAAACATTATGCTTTACGGCAACTCAGGAGTCGGCAAGACCGTGCTGGCGGGTGGCGCGCCAAATGCGTATTTCCTATCCACAGAGAAAGGCGCCATATCCGCGCAGCGCACCGGCTCCAAAGCAGAGCTTATCCGGGCACCCGACTGGGACCATGTCGAGGCTGGCCTGAACTGGGCTGATGAGAATCTTGATGCGACCAACTGGCTCATCATCGATTCCATTAGCAAAATGCAAATGCTTCTCATTCGCTGGATTCTCGCCAACGAGCATGAGGAGCGTGACGCAGACCTTGACGTCCCGCAGATTCAGCATCATCAGAAATGGCAGAATATGTACATGCGGTTTATAGACCGTATCGTGGACGCCAAATACAACTCCATCCTTATCGCCACGGCTATGCATCGTGAGGACCCAGACGGTGAGTCCCTAGTCATGCCGGCCATCACCGGCAAGGACTATACCATCAGCGCGTATTGCTGCGCGCAAATGACGGATGTCCTCTATTACGGCGTGGCGCGGAAGTCAGGCCGCGATGACCCTACGGTCCGTCGCATTCTTACCGAGACATACCCGCCATACTTCGCAAAGGACTGGTCTACAAACCTGCCTCGCTGGATCGATATAGAGGAAGGCGAGTATGACGCGATGGAATGGATCGTGGCGCAGATCATGAGCGCCGAACCGGCGTAGGATAAGGGGATGGCAACCCCAAATCAGGAGACCACTCTGGAGTCTCTACTTAGGCAAGCGGTGGATCAGGAATGGTGGAAGATAGCATCCGAGCATGACGCATCGGAAATGATTTACGCCCTTACCAGGATCAGGAAACAACAAGCAGGACTACGGAGGGACAATGGGTAAACTCAAACTAGGCCGCGATGATTTCGACATCAATGAGCTAGATGTCGAATGGGAAGACTCTGACTACGCAACGTATGATGGCGACATACCGCCAAACGGCACTACGCTTTCCGGACACATCAAGAAAATGTGGTGGTCGTATACGTCGGAAGAAAAGCCGATGCTCAAAGTCCTGTTCGTAGCCCGCGACAATGAGGGCGATGAAAAGGAATTCGATGGACTTCCGGTATGGGAGAACATCACATTCACACCGTCAGCCGCATTCCGGTACGGACCATTCCTGGAGGCATTCGGGCTCACCCTCAAGGATGTACGCGACAAGACGTACGTCAAAGATGAGGACGACAACCTAGGCGCGCCAATAGAAAAGATCGCCACGCTAGTACCAGGCGATGAGGCAATGGCCACCATCATTACCGGCCGTGAGCGCTATCAAGGCGAATGGCAGGCTCGAATCAAGAAGTGGGTCATGGAAGAGGATGAGGAGGATGAAGAAGAGCCGGAAGATGAAGAAGAACAAGATGATGAAGAAGAAACAGAGGATGAGGATGAGGAGGAACCAGAGTCTGCTCCAAAGCGACGGGCAACCCGCGCGGCAAAGCGCGAGCACGCTCCAACTCCGCGCGGCCGGAAGCCGGTAGCCAAGGCCGCTGCCCCGGCCAGGCGCGGCGCAAGAAGGCCAAAGGCCGAAGGTTACGATGAAGAGCCGCCATTCTGATGCTGCAAAAGAAAATTGCGGTATTCGGTACCGGTCCAGCTGGCCTTGCGGTCGGCTGGGCCGCACTCCGTAAGAATTACCGCGTACGGTTCTTTAGCAAGGACTTCAATAAGTCCGTCCTCAATGGATGCCAGTACCTACATGCCGAGATTCCCGGCATCCCGGACCGGTATAAGGTCGAATGCTGCGACATTAACTACCGGCTTGTAGGCACAGTCGATGGCTACCGTCGTAAGGTTTATGGCCCGGAATACGACGGCACAGTATCGCCAATGGAACTATCCGGCATCCACAAGGCATGGGATATCCGCGCGACATATAATGCGCTGTGGGATCTTATCATAGATTCCCCGTACATAGACAGGATTACCCAAGCCGATATAAGCCATGAATGGATAGCAGAAACGTGGCATTATATGATGCAGGGCCGGTATGATATGGTAATATCAACTATCCCGGCACCGGCACTATGTAATGGCAAACATGCCTTTACTAGCCGCAAGATCCGTGCAGTTGGTTATGAACTCCCGGCAGAACAGCAAAACATAATGTCGGAAGTCGTATGTGACGGGACTATGGATAATTCCTGGTACCGGCAAGCCAGCGTATTCGGGTACAGGACCATAGAATGGCCCGGATATGAGGATGTCGTCCATAACAAAGTCGTAACGGTCCGCAAACCGGTAAGCCACGAATGTACGTGCTATCCTGATATCATCCGGCTAGGCCGGTATGGCGCATGGCGCAAGGGCATTCTAGTTCATCATGTGTTCCAAGAAGCCGAAAGAATATTCCAACGGTGGTAGCATTCATGAATGATGACTACACCATATTCAGGAATGGCGCTCTGCGCGGGGTTATCGGCCTGGATCTTGACGGCACCCTGGGAGACTACCATGCGCATTTCCTGAGATTCGCATCCGGATGGCTAGGCAGGCCAATGCCGCCTGCCCATATGATTAATCCCGGATTGCGGCTATCCGAATTCATGGAGATACCGCACGAGACTTACCGGCAGATAAAACTTGCCTACCGCCAAGGCGGTATGAAGAGAACAATGCCGGTGTATCCGGGTGCCGCCAAGCTAACCGGCTGGCTCAAGGACAACGGCGTGGAAGTATGGATATGTACTACACGGCCGTATAACAAACTCGACAATATAGACCCGGACACGCGCGAATGGCTAGACCGGAACCGTATCGAGTACGATGCCATTCTCTGGGATGATGAATCGGGGCACGGCAAGTATGTCGAACTAGTTCGGCAGGTAGGGCTAGGCAGGATAATAGCCGTAGTGGACGACCTAACCGAACAGCTACATGAAGCCGCAAATGCAGGAATCCGTAACCGTTACCTACGCGCCCAGCCGTACAATGCGGTTGGGGTGGATAAAGAGGGCATGTATAGAATCCACAATATGGAATCTCTCCTTATGTCCCTCAAGTTCAATGTGGCCGACTGGAAAATGGACCACGGCCAAAAGGAAGGAAAGTCATGAGTCACGAAATCCCAGGCATTCCCGGTTACCGCGCTAGCCGTAGCATCATGGACCACAAATACCAAGGCGTACGGTCCCTGGGATCCAAGCGGTCATCCTTGGACGGGAAGGCGTCGCATTCCCCGTCTGACAATGGCATTATCAAGATAGGGCAAGACGGGATAGAGGTGGCCATTATACAGGATTTTGACGACGCAATCTTGGAAGAGATAGGCCGCTGGTCACAGTCAGCTTCCCTAGGCGCACCGGAAAAGGTCCGCATTAGCGATGATCCTACCGAGTACCTACGTGGCGGCCTAGCATTCCAGAGCCTGGAGGATATCCGCATAGCATTCGGCGTGCGAGGGATTAGCCGCGTCCTAACGCACCAGCTTGTACGTACTCGCGCGGCGGCATTCAAGCAGCAAAGCCAGCGCGACTGCTGGATGGGGAATCAGCCGGAATTCCGCATTCCTGAGTCGGTATGGAATGCACCAGAGGAAGTACGTATGCAATGGGTTGTAGCCGCGAGAATGTCACATGTGGCCTACAACACGGCCATTGATGCTGACGTACCTTATGAGGATGCGCGGTACATTCTTCCTGAAGGAACGACAAACTTCATTATGTGCGAGTATTCATTGCGCACATTCATGGAGACGTACGCCTACAGAGGCTGTGTCATGTTCCAGGATGAATACGTCTGGGTTATCCGCGCAATGCGGAAACTACTGATAGACCGGCATCCATACCTGGAGCCGCATATTCTTATCAGCTGTGAAAAGGGCCACAAATGTACGTACCAGGGAAGGGAACGTGTAGAGGAAACGTGTAACTTCTCATGGGCAAAAGAAGACAACCGGGTATTCAAGCCTGCGCGTTACCTGGGCGAGTAATGGAAGACCAGGAATACATAACAAAAGAATACATCAAGAACATTACCGGCATAGAGGCCACGCCGGATTCTGTACAACAGCTGCTATTCTTCATGCAGTGTATAGATACGAGTCTAAAACGTGGTTATGATCCGCGCGGAGCGTCATGGAAGCGTACCGGCTGGCGCGCTAATCTCTATGAGGTGATGAAGCGCGCGGATAGGCTGTGGCAATTCTCCTGGTGTGACTCGCAGCTAGACACGAATGATGCAATCGATATAATTAACTATGCGGCGTTTTACGTCCGTAGTTACCAGGAGCATCCTTCAGAGCCATGGGGTAAATGGGGAGACCCTAATGGCCCAGCAGTAATGTAGGAGAAACAATGGAATGGGTTAGCCTTCATCATCACTCGACCTATTCGTATCAGGACGGGTACGGGACTCCAGAAAAGCACGCACAACGTGCCGCTGATCTTGGCTGTGAAGCGCTAGCCCTAACTGAACACGGGAATGTCAGTTCACATTTCCGTTTCGAGCAAGCCGCAAAGAAGGCCGGAATCAAGCCTATTTACGGATTGGAGGCGTATACCGGACCGGTTGACGATACGCGCAGCCGGGTAAAGTACCACCTCGGATTGCTGGCCATGGACAGTAATGGCTACCGTAATCTCAACCTGGTAACGTCACAATCGTGGCGCGACTTCTATCAGTACCCGACGGTAGGCGGTGAGGCTCTGGGAGAGTACTCTCAGGGCCTCATTTGCCTATCCGGTTGTACCGGGTCAATGTTGGCATGCACGCTGATAGGCGGCAAGGAAAAGCCGGATCGCATAGACAATCCGGATATTCATGCCGCTGAGGAAATGGCGCATAGATTCAAGTCCGTATTCGGTGACCGGTACTATCTTGAAGTCCAGGGATTCCCTGAGCTAGAAAAGACTCGTGCGATTAATCCCGTATATGAGAACATCAGCCGGCATCTAGACATCCCGCTAGTCGCGACAATGGACGTGCATTATCCCGAACCGGACGATAATGAGATCCAGAAGATACTTCATGCTGCGGATCGCGGCGGCAAGACGATGGACCAGCAGAGCCAAGACTGGGAATATGACGTACGGCTTACGCTACCGGAGAATGACAAAGTGCTTTATGATAAACTACGCAAGACTGGCCTATCCGCGCGGGCAGCCGATGCGGCTATGTCTAATGCGCAGGAAATAGCGCGGCGCTGTAATGTAGTCCTTCCCAAAGCAGAGCGCCTGCGCTTCCCGTCTACATTCGGCGGAACATCTAATGAACTGCTTTGGGACTGGCTTCGTAAGGGATGGCTTTACCGGGACTTGAACAAGCGGCCTTTGAAAGAACAAGGCTGGTATAAAGAGCGTGTGAAATACGAGATGTCGATATTCCTGGAAAAAGACCTGTCTGACTTCTTGCTATTCACATCCGACGTCATCCGCTGGGGAAAGAATAACGGCATACCGTTTGGACCAGGCCGTGGCAGCAGCGCCGGCAGCGTAGTATGCTGGCTTTTGCGGATTACGGAAATAGACCCCATTAGGCATCCTTTGCTAATGTTTGAGCGCTTTATTGACCTGAACCGCGCGGATCCACCCGACATCGATGTCGACTGCAGTGACGAGCATAGGCATCTCGTATGGGCCTACCTGGAAGAGAAATACGGCGCGCATCGCGTAGGCCACATAGCGAATTTCGTACGGTACCGTGGGAAGAATGCGCTGAATGATGTAGCGGTTGTTAACCGCATCCCGAAACATGAAGTGGCAACAGTTGGAGACCTTATTATTGAGCGCAGCGGCGGTGACTCGCGGTTTGATGCTTCCCTTGCGGATACAGTCGAAATGTTCCCGAATGCCAAGGCCGTATTCGACAGGCATCCGGAACTATGGGATGCTACGCGGCTTGAGGGAAATGTTAAGGGCATGTCGGTACATTCGGCCGGTCTCATAGTGGCGAATTCGCCGCTGACTGACGTATGCGCTATATACGAGCAGAAAGGCCAGCAAGTCCTTTCTATTGATAAGCATGACGCGGAATACGCCGGTATGGTCAAACTTGACTTCCTGGGACTAACGACAATGGGAATGATAGCGCTATGCCTCGACATGGCAGGCCTTACCCTGGAGGATCTATATGACATTCCCGACACTGACACGGAAACGCTCCGTGTGTTTCAAGATGGAGACGTCACCGGGATATTTCAATTTGAAGGTCGTGCGACCAGACTCGTCAACAGAGATGTCCGTCCTGGTTCGTTCGCAGAAGTCTGCGATGTCAACGCATTGGCGCGTCCTGGTCCACTTTTCTCGGGTACGACCGCTGAGTACTGTGATGTCAAACATGGAAGACGTCAACCTGAAAGATACCATCCTATTACGGATGAAATCACAAAGCTCACAAAAGGCCAGATCATATACCAAGAGCAAATCCTTCAGATTGTCCGTATCATAGGCGGATTCGACTGGGGGCACTCTATCGAGATCAGGCGCATTATCTCCAAGAAACTCGGCCAGGCTGCATTCCAGGTCTCAATGGGATCATTCGTGGAAGGCGCAAAACGACTTCATAACATAGATGCGGAGACAGCAGAAAAGATATGGAAACGGATAGTCACGTCCGGAACCTATTCATTCGTAAACGCACATTCCGTTTCCTACTCAACGTTGGCGTGGTGGTGCGCCTGGCTCAAGACTCACTACCCAGCCGAATTCTATGCGGCATCTCTATCCAAAGCCGTAGATCCGCAAGTCAAGTTCCGTCTTATGCGCGACGCACAGAAACACGGCTTTACAGTTAGCGCTCCAGTAATAGGCAAGAGTGGTATCCGCTGGAAGGCCGAAAATAAGACCTTGTACGCCAACTGGTCTAGTATCCCGAAGCTAGGCCCAAAGCAAGCAGAACTAATCTCCAAGGCAAAGAACGTAACTAAATGGGAAGACCTTCACGCCATTCACGGGATAGGCGTCAAGCGAACGGACGGCTGGCGGGAATTCTGCGAACGTGAAGACCCATTCCGCCTGAAGTATGCCGAATACATTCTAAACGTACTACGTCACGAGATAAAGAACGGCCGGATGCCGTGCCCATATCCGACGCATACCGGAGACCAGCTAGCTGAACTAGCAGAAAAGTCAAATGCCGCTTCTTCAATGGGCGCAGGAAAGAATGCCAAGCGTGGCGCCGTTAAATTCAAAATGCAGAAAGTCATATACGCCGGTATTGTCCGCGCACGAGAGTATCAGAATGCAGCAGAGAACGAACGGTCGCGGACCGGTGATGAAATGGATGATATTCTCAAGCAGATGAAATCCCCGGAGCTACAGGACTATTGCGTCCTACGCTGTTACGATGACGGCGATGAGGATGTGTACTGCCGCACTACCCGCTTTAGTTTCCCGCGATTCCGGAAGCAGCTGGAGTCCATCGATGTAGGGCACGATATCATAGTTGTATCGGGAAGCCGATCGCCAGGATTCGGCACAAGCGTATTCGTAAATGAAATGTGGATCGTATCGCCATGAAAACCGAGACATTGATGGCTGCGATGCCAGGCCTTCCGCGCGGAACAGCTGCGGTATACCTAGGCCATATGGAACAGGCAATGCGGGAATTCAACATTACGAATGTTAACCGCATTTGGATGTGGCTGGCCCAAGTCGGCCACGAGTCCGGCAGTCTCCGGTACATGGAGGAAATAGCCAGCGGTGCGGCTTATGAAGGCCGCAAGGACTTGGGCAATACCCAGCGCGGTGACGGAGTCCGGTTCAAAGGCCGTGGCCCAATTCAAATTACCGGCCGTTACAATTACACGGAAGCCGGAAAAGCACTCAACCTGCCGCTAGTCCAGCAGCCACAAATTGCCGCCCAGCCTCAGCATGCATTCCGCATTTCGGCATGGTGGTGGCGGAAGCATGGGCTGAATGAGATATCAGACCGCGATGACGTACTTGGCGCCACACGCCGCATTAATGGCGGTACACGCGGCCTAGCAGACCGTCAGAAGCGTTATAATGTCGCGCGTGGCCTAGGCCGTGCTGTACTACTAGACAATGCTCCACCGCCAGCACCCGCGCCAGCAAGCGGTATGCCGGCTCTCAAAGTCGATTACTTCAGCAAGGACCATAACTCACGAGTACCCAATGTGCGCGAATGGCAGGCTAAAATGTCGTCGCGCGGATGGCGCATTACCATCGATGGGATATTCGGTACACAAAGCGATGGCGTATGCCGTGCATTCCAAAGGGAAAAGAGACTAGCACCAGACGGCAAAGTAGGACCGGTTACCTGGGCTGCCACATGGCAGGCACCGGTGACGTAGAAAAGGTGTATCCATGACAGATATCCCGCCGCATTCGGATGAGGACTTTGATCCTTTCCATCCGGACTTCCAACACGAACAGCCGCCAATCGAGTCCACAGATAGCCCAGAGGATGTCGTGCCTGACGAATACGAGGCAGACAAGGATCTAGGCGAATTGCCTAAGTCCATTCCTGATCCGGAGGAATGACGATGGTTCGCATAATAACCCGCAGGGAATGGGGCGCGCAATTCTCCATTCCTGGCGGCCGCCATGTAGCTCCGTCTGCGCGGAGATTCTTTGTCGTCCATTGGCCGGGATCTGCGGTCGGTGCCGATGAGCGCGCAGTCGTGCGGGCAATAGAAAGGTCCCATAGGCAAGGACAAGGATGGGCAGCCGCTCCTGGCTACAATTTCCTGGTCGGCCGTTCCGGTACCATTTATGAAGGCTGCGGCCGTGACGTTCGCGGCATTCATTCGCCGCCTCGCAATACGGACGGCTGGGGCGTGTGCGTAATGATCGCAGTAGGCGAGACTCCGCCACAAGCAGCGCTGAATGCGACTCGTGCTCTATACAACTGGCTTAATGGCGTAGCAGGCCGTACGCTATCCATGTCATGGCACGGCCAGCATTTCGCTACCGGCTGTCCTGGCCCAAACCTTACGCAATGGGTAAGGAATGGAATGCCGACTACAGGCGGCGCACCCGCGCCAGCACCGTCTCCAAATACGCCAGCCGGTACTCCTGCATTTCCGGGCCGCATTATACGCCAGCCACCGGTAATGCGCGGAGATGATGTCCGTACATGGCAAACTCGCGTCCGGGCGCGCGGCTGGAATAACGTGCAGGTAGACGGAGCCTATGGCCCCATTAGTGAATCCGCATGCCGGCAAGTACAGCAAATAGCGCGCTTGCCGGTTGACGGCCGCGTCGGCCCGAATACATGGCCGGCAACTTGGCGCGACAATCAGGGCCCACCAGGCAATCCGCCGCCAGCGCCATCCCAGCCTGCGCCAGCGCCGCCATCCGGAGTCCCTGCGTTCCCAGGCCGCATTATGACCGTTACCTCGCCGATGCAGCGTGGTGACGATATCCGGCGCTGGCAGGCTAGAATGCGTGAACGCGGATGGAACATTTCCGTGGACGGGATATTCGGCCCGCAATCCTCCGGAGTTGCGCGGGAATTCCAGCGCCGGTTTAACCTTCAGGTTACCGGCCAAGTCGGGCCACAGACCTGGGAACGGGCATTCCGGCCATGACCATTACTGCAGCCTGCTTGGGCGCAATGATAGGCGGCGCTCTTATCTGGATCCTGGAGACATGGGTGTTCAATGGGACCGCGCCAGGAATTGCGCGGGACTTTGTCGACTGGCTTGCGCCTCTGGCTGGGGCATTTGTTTTTGCCTGGCTGGAACGGACGCATCACTTCCTCGGCGAGCACATTCGCCAGGAAAAGTCGGAACCGCAATAATGCAGTTCCCGAAAAGAAAGGAAAAGACAATGACAATGAACTCCCCCAATGAGCCCGGCGAGGAAACATTCGCACCACCCGGTGAGCCGGGCGAGGAGACCATGACTCCAGGCGAGTCAACAATGGGGTCTCCGGAAACCCAGCAAGAAGAGACTGCGGAAGACATTCCCGAGCCGCAGGGCGAAATGCCCGCGCAGGAGGAAGCGCAGTAGAATAGAGACGTGAGGCCGCTGCCGTACTGGATTCCGGTAGCGGCCTCACCTTTCACCAAAAAGGCGGACAGAATGACAATAGTTCCCAATTCATGGGATATGGACGACAAGACCGTGGAAAAGCATCTTGAACTCCGGCACAAAGAAGACCTTGGCGGAATGGTTCATTTGGAATTCCGTCCCATTCAAGACCAGGAATACCTCGCGCGACTTTGGCGCGCCTACCATGATAGGATGCATAATACTTACGACGATTATGATCATGACCATGCGCCGCAAGAAAGAAAAGCCAAAGGCACTTCACACGGACGAAATGCGCGGAAGCCTACGGCTGCGCGCGGAGGTAGCAATGCAGGCGTACACGGAAAACGGGCTAGTGATGCCGGGGGATAAGGAAGTCAAGAAGATAATGCGGAGAATACGGAAGTGGCCCGGTACCAGCCCAGACACGGGTACCGGGCCACAGGGACCGGCAGACAGCCGCGTCCCATCTCCCCCGCGCCTAGGCTACCGGACCACCCGGACCCAGGCCGGAACACGGCCGTAAACCCACCGGAGCCCACGCCTAAGACGTGCAAAGGCCGGCCCAGCCCTTACGGCTGGACCGGCCCTAGCGTGCCACTAGCGTCCATCTCCCGTGGGATACGGGGGGGTATTCCGCGCGCGGCCTAGTCTTCGGCTTCCGGCGTCGGGTCATGAAGCTGCATTGGCTCGCATTGCGCGGACCCAAATGTGTCGGTCCAGAAGCCGGAAATTCCCTTCACGACCATGTCGCCGCATTTCTGGCAAATTCGCTGAGCCTGCTGGACTTGGAAGATATCCTCTCCCGCATAACGGGAAAGGGAATGCGTACCGTCCACAACCCATGTTCCGTTACTCCGCTCCACAAGGTCCATTGTTGCGCGCGGGTTTTGGTCTTCGTTGTTTGTAAGGTAGTAAAGGTACTGCTGCCGGTTAAAGCCGAACGTAAACGTAGCCATGATTATCATGCCCTCCCTAGGTAGGTGAACGGCAGGTCGCTGCGCCTGTAGTGGTCGCGTATCTCGCGTGCAACGTCTGTGGCGAACTTATAGTCTTCGTAGCAAACCGGAGTCTTCATCCTCTTGCCCCTTCCGTTCCGTTCTACTAAGGTATAACGCTACGGGGTGCAGAATCATTCCTCACCCCGTAGCTCTTCTGAACTTTTTTACGCGGCTGCGTACGTCCATGCGGCGTTGTCGCTACGCGCTAGGTTGCATGACCGGCACGCGGGCTGGACGTTGTCGCGACGGTAGGGCCCACCCGGCACGATCCGGTCTGCCTCTACGGTAGCGAACGTTAGCGGCTGGCCGCAGTGGACGCATGGGCAGTTCTCGCCATCGCCCCAAGTCCGCAGCATCCAGTGCTTACGGGCACGACGGTCTGCAGCGCTTCCCCTCTTCTCACCACCGGGCCGCTTGCTCATCTCGCCACTTCCTTCCGTTCCGTTTTCCCTTACGTTAGGTATAACGTGCAGGATGTGCAGATACTTCCCGTTCTGCAGAACTTCATGAAGTTTTTTCCGCGTGGCAGAGATGGACCGTAAGCGCTTGGAAGGCCGGTAGGGTATCTCTACCCTTCCGGCCTTCCGGGGTGGCTCTCAGGCCACCCTACGGCTCTTCTGGAACTTGTCGCGGAGCGTACCCGCTAGCGCGACGGTACGCAGGTCCACTTCGTAACCGGTCTGCTCGGTTAGCCATGCCGCGTACTCGCGGATGGTCTCGGTGATCTCCTTGCCCGCGTACGCGGCTAGCGGAGTCTCGGCGGCCACCTCAGCCGCGTACTCGTGGCGCGGAAGTCCCTTGGTGCAGGGCATGAAGTCCATCTCCTGGAAGACGTCAAACGAACCTTCGCCGTACTCCATCTCATACTCATCGAGGATTCCGTTGTCCCAGTAGTCATGGGCGAAGTCGTACTGGCTAGCCCAGTCCGTACGGCCGAACTCAACCTGGTCCTGGCGGCTGCGGCCCTTGGCGTTCCGCGTTGACTTCCGGTGGTTGCAGCCGGCCTTGTGGATCTCGACCATCCCGTCGCTCATGTTCCAGGCGATCAGCTTCATGACTCTCTCCGTTCTTCCCGTTCCGTTCCGTTCTACTAGGTATAACGCCTAGGCATGCAGGATACTTCCCGTCCTGCAGAAAAACTTCAGGAAGTTTCATGGCAGTACCTCCACGCGCGTAACGATGATGTCAGGCGGCACGATCCAGTCCCATCCGTCAGAAATGCGGCTGACCTCTTTGACGAACACTTCATCCGGTCTTGGAACATAACGGAAGCGTGTGGAACCATGCGATGGATCGCCACTCCGGATTGGCGGCTTGCGTCGGACTCCTGTGATGCGTACTTTCATGATGTTTCCTATCTAGTAAGTTGGTAGGGATTTTATGGCCACATGTGGTGAAGGCCGGTAGTTTCCTACCGGCCTGCCGGGATTAGCCTAGCGCGCGGACTAGGCGAACCGCAACACCACTCATGTTCAGGACGCAGTAGCCACCCTCCAGCCCTACCGCACCGCCTACGCTGCCGGAATCCGTACCCCACACCGACCCAGCCCGGACCATGCGGAAGTGGCGGAGGATGGCGTAGCAGTCCGACTCAGCGGTAACGTATGCCGCCTTGTCGCCAGGAGTGAACGTCTTGCGGACGGTAACGATACCGTCGTGCCCGGTAACCGTAACGCCTAGGCGCTGTGCCTCCGCGCGGATAGTAGCGGCTGCCTCCGCCATCTTCCCAGAAGTAGTCATCACAAACCACCTTTCCGGCTGGACGGTCCAGCCTCACTAGGTATAACCGTGCCCCCTGCAGAATCATTCCCACAGGGGGCAGGTTTCACGGCCTGTCCGGTTTTGGGTCCGACGCGAGGTACACCCTCCGCCACATGCTAGCCGAGTAGGCTCCACCCGTAACGCGCTCGCCGGTTAGCTTGGAGGTATAGGTAAGCCGGTACCGGCCTGCCTCCGTACGCTCCAGCCTAGGCTCCAGGAGCGCTGCGAACGTCGTGTCTAGGATCTGCTGGATTTCCGCTTCGGTTAGGGCCTGCGGACGGTACGCGCGGAAGCGTACCGCCCTGCCGCCACGTCGGCTCATCCTTACTTGTTCTTCCGCGCGGGGGAGTTGGCGTTGCGCGCGGCTTCCTGCCACTTGAACCGCAGGACCGTGGAAGCGAGGTACGCGGCCTTCATCTCGGCTTCCGTCTTGAACTGGACGCCGGTAACGGCCTGGAGCCAGGTCAGCCAGTCCTGGACCTGCTGAGTCGGAACCTTAGCCGCGTAGGCGCTGTAGTCGGTGAACTCGACTTCCCCAAACGAGACCTTGATGGTGGACTTCCCGTTGGCGGCTGCCGGCGTAGCGGCTGGCTTACGGGTACGCGGCGCTGGCTTGGTCTCGGTTGCCGGCTTGGCGGCAGCGGTCCGCGTACGGCGCGCGGTGGTCTTGGTCTCGGTAACGGCTTCCGTCTTAGGAGCGGCAGCGCGCGTCCGGCGCGGCTTGGTCGGCGCGGTCATGATTCCTCCATGGTTCGTTCGTTCCGCCAGCCTCTCGCCAGCGGCACTAGGTAGAACCGTACCGCACATGAGAACCTTCCCGGACCGTCAAAAATTTTCTGACTACTTTCCGCTACGTCATGACTACGGAAACGCAACTGCACCGTAACCATGCGGAGGTGGACGCTAGTGGACTTAGGCACATCCTAGGCACTATCTATTGCGGAACGAAAGTTAGGGATTCCTGCAGGTCGTGTGCAGTTCTTCGGCGGTTCGTTCGAACATTGACGAACCCGTTCGATTCTGACTACGCAACGCTACTCGCGCATGCGGAAAGTAGTCAAAAAATTTTTGACGATCGGGAAGTTTTTGACGGTCCGGTACCGGCTAGCGTCATGACGGAACGCCGAATCTCAAATAGAGACTTGTCACGCAGATTAACTAAAGGAAAAGGCCGGTCAATGACCGGCCTTTTTCATTGGCGTAGCGCCGGGACTACGGCCGTCAAGAGCGTTGAAAGATCTGATTTGTAATTCTGGTACGGAGTTATTGCTGCCGTCTGTGAATCATCATCATAAGCGTATTGCGCTACCACAAACGTTATGGGCGTAGGGATTACCTCGCCGCCATAACTTCCGTCCGTTAGGATTACCCGCGCAACATGAGGGTAGGCCGTTTCCGTCCCAAGGTCGATAGGCGAACCGCCCATGGTTAGGTATTGCCCGTACTGGACGGTAAACGCAGCGCTATAGTTTGCGCGGTCATACTGATTCAAGATGTTATTCGCATTCGCGGCAGCCTGTTGCGAAGTCATTAGGCCAGCCTGCGTCATGTCGACAATCTGCTCTTGTGCGCCCCATTGATTAATGGCAACCTGATTAAGCGCCGGACTAGTGGTGATGACCTGGTTACCGCTACCGTCATCGCTGCTCACATACGAGTACCACAGCCGGTTAAGGCCTGCCGCGAGAGTGCGCGGAACGGGAACGGTACAAACGATAATGCGGTCTACGGCCGTAGGCACCGAGACTATCTGCAGCAGATTATCCTGCCGCGTATCTACGTTCCATAGTAGGCCAGCCTGGATAGTTGCATTAGTCAGGAAGTCAGTAATGTTTATAGAGGCGTTGTTAGACTGATTTTGCATCCATCCCATATTCCCAAATACCGGCTTGCGCCATCGCAGTCCACGGTTAATAGCACGGTCCAAAGGGTTATCAAGATTCCACGTCACGTATTCGGCCATAAAGGAAGTCCCATACTGTCCCGCGCCATGAGCGGTAATACTCCATCCCGAAGTCCCTGGGACCGGCTCATCAAGAATGCCTTCCCAAATACGGCTGCTGCCGCGCCATACCTCGGTAATGCGGCCCGGATTAAGTGCGTCACTACGCCATTGTGGCGGCTGGTCTAGTGTGATAGACATAGAATTACATCCGCCAGGCAAAAGGTAGTCATATTGAAGTCCGGTGCAATGCCCAAGCGCTCCAAGCCAGCGCCGCGTGCCGGGATTTGGCGCATTGTTTGGCGGGTACGTACACACCTGCCCGGAATTCTTCTGGCTGCTACTCATGGGATATAAACCACCGCATTGAATTCGGCATAACTGCCGCTCATGGCATAGATGATTCCGTCCGAATGCAATTCTATTCGCGCACGTGCTCCGATTGTCGTAGAGCCTACGGAAAGACACACTACGCCGGAAGGCCTGCAGTTAGACGGCAGCGGGTGCGCGGAATTACAGGCCGTGGAGCCTGCCGGCAAAGCCGTGCCTCCTGTGGCTCCCCAGGCGCGCATTCCGTATACCTGTAGCGTATGTGATGCCATTAGCCGGTACTCAATATTGTTGTTGTAGTTCGGGACCGTATACCAGTTTGTGTCCCATGTCGAAGTCGAGAATTCAGGAATCAGGATTCCATTAACCTGAGCCTGAAGGTCTGCCACGGCCTGCGCTATTCCGGACACCTGTCCGGCCTGCCCGCTACCTGCTGCGGTAATAGGCGCAATAAGCCTTTCAAGCCGGATTAGGCGCGACGTTATCTGCGCGAGATCCATAGGCATTAGCTCACAACCCTGTCTATGAAGTAGCGCGGGAAATAGGATGCTACTAGAGACGGTGCGCCTTCACGGCAGTACGCGAATAGGATATTGTCGCCAGGCTCCACAGTCAATGGCCCGCCTGACGGGAATGAATTCTGCATTACTGATACAGCAAAGTCACGGTCAAATTGCGATCCGGCAATCAGGCCGATATCACGGTCGGGGAATGGCTCATCCACAAAGAACTGCGCATAACCGGTTGTCTCATTAATGAATATTGTCTGCCCCATCGTGTCAAGGAACATGACATCTTCAATTTGGTCTGCGCCATTCGAGCTATTTACTATGACCTGATAAGTCGCATTCGCATTATCTTCCGGAATGTCGCGATTTGGCAGGGTCAATTCGCCTACCGCTACTATGTAATTCTGTGCGTCAGTATTCGGCACAACGGAACGGCTTATAACTTGTGTACTGTATGTGCCGGTAAGATACCCGCCAGGAGCGGATTCATACTCCGTAACGGTCACCGTAATTGTCCGCGCAGCACCCGGATTGTTAAAGGTTGCCGCTGCGACCATAATGGTATATGTGCCTTTAAAGTGCGGCGGTATTCCAGGCGTAAGTCCCTGCACGATGTCATTAGTCGGCACGGTAGTGGACGCGCACGCGATGTATGGAAGCAAGGTTTTGCTCCCGTCGATACTAGGCCTGTGGAGGATGAGGGTTTTGAATGGAGGCTGTTGAGAGATGTATGTGAGCTGTACTTGCCCGTATCCGCCCAGGCCGCCAGGACCACCGCCACCGCCGCCAGGATTGCCGCCATTACTTCCGTTAGCGCCACCACTCCCACCATTACCTCCTGCGCCGCCTCCGGGTGACGCACCGCCTCCGGTTTGACCTGGCGCGGATACTCCTGCGCCGCCTGGCGTAATGACGAAATACCCGTCCAGGTTTATCCATGGGCCTGTTGATTGTGGATTACGCCACCATGGGACTAGGACCTCAAGAGTATGCTGGCCCGCGCTCATCCGGCCCGTATCATAAATGACGGATTGATAATGTTCGACAGGCGAGTAGGTATCCATTATCGTGAACGGCTTTCCATCCAGGGATACCAGAGCCTGGCCGCTGTTTGGGCTTACCTGCCCGACCAACTGCATTTGCTGGCCTTGAAATGCGATCCTGGTAAATGAGTTTGCCTGATTCGTCAAGTGCGCCGTTCCGTTACGTACCCGCGCATCATTATTCCAGGTCTGCCACCATGGCGCAGCGCCCGGAGGATTTGGGCCGCGCATTTGGAATGTGGTGATGAGGTAGCTGACTTCGGCCGCGTCTGCGCGGGAAAACTGGAATGTAGCGCTTGTGGTTGACTCGCTGCCTTTCCAGTATGCCTGAACTACGGTCTGGTTATTAGTCCAGTATTGATTAGAAGGACGGAATGTAGACATGTCAAATACGCCAGCCGACGGATTCTGCGATGGCGCCATAGATGTAACAGCACGGCTGGCCGCATCGCTAATAGAGAACACAAAATGCCCCGGATTCGGGTTATTGAATCCGGTCACATTGACCGTTGCGCTGGTCGCAGTGAACCGTCCATTCTGCGTTCCGCCGCCATTCCCGCCGCCAACATTCCCGATAATACGCTCCACACCATGATGTACGAATGTGAATACATAGTAATTCCCGGCCGTGGAATTACTCTTTAGGAATACTTCATCGCCTACGACAAGCGGCGTCAGGTTACGGCCTCCAGGCTGGTTTGTCTTGTGAGCATAAAGAAGATACGCACGACGGTTATTCAACAGCGCCATATCCTGAATGTAGCCGTACGTATTGCCTTTAGTATCAGACAGGTAAACAGAATGGCCATTAGCATTCTGATCATCCGCGAGAATCACGACCAGAACACAATCCTCCGGTCCGACAGCGCCAAACTGCGTGATCTTGGTTCCTGACGTAAATACGCGGCCTTGCGTAATGGTATGTGTTGACGGAATTCCAGAGCTAATCAATTGTGGCGGAGTAGTCAGAAAGCCCCAGGTAAAACTGCTATCCGTATCATCAATGAATGTGGTCGCGGCGTCGCTGCCGCCACTACCACCACCGCCACCGCCGACCGTAGCCGATACCGCGCCAGCGCCATTACCACCGTCACTATGCGATGAATTCAGGCTTCCTGTTCCGCCTGGACCACCGGCACCGCTACCGGTACCCGTATAGTTGCCGCCTGTTCCGCCGTGCGCCTGAACAATTACGCCATCCCCGTCAAAACGGCTAAACCAGGAATTGCCCCATACATAAATCAGGGACGCGCACCAGTTGACATTACCGGAAAAGGAGCCAACCTGCCCGAATACAATTCCCTCGCCCGGTACATTATTCAGCATGTATACATCGCAAGCCAGGTTGCCGTAATATCCGGAGTCAAGCAGAGTCCATTCCTGTGGTGTAGCCGGATGAACTCCGGATGCATTACCGGTAATGGCTATGTAGTGGCCGCCTGCCCCCTTGGAAGAGACTAGCCCGAATACGCCTACCCCAAATGTAGTCCCGGCCGGGGCACTCGCCTGTATCCTGCAAGTTGCCGTTCCGGTTGGCGCGGTAAGAGCGCCGCTTGCGGTATTCTTGAAATTCCAGTTCCATTGATTAGCCGTATATGTTGCCGTATAAGTCCCGGTGCCTATCTGTGTACCGGCCGTGTTCAGCCATTGTATTGTAATGGTGACGCTTCCGGCCGCGCTGAGATTCGCATATAGTTTCGGGTAATATGAATAGCCTTCCCGCACAGGCATAGGCGAACTGATAATGGCAGGGTTGCCGCCGCCAGGCGCAGTCACGCGGGCAATCGGCGAGAATGGCTGTTGATTAACATTAGAAAGGTCACCCATATTGATGGCAGTATTCGAGTTACCCGGCATCCAGTCATTAAGCGCATTCAGCATAGGATTGCTATTAATCCACCAGCCTGAGTCATTGAATATGCCGGCGCTGAATCCGGACGAACCTGAATCCGCCATGGACGAAAGCAATCCGCCTTTGTACGCCATCATGACGACAACGTCCGCGACAGCCTGACTAAATGTCACGGTAACGTAATTACTTGTCGTCAGCGCATTGGCATTGAACTTGGCGAAAATGGCGACATACGTTCCATCCCGCGCAGTGGCGTACGCAATCCAGTCGTATTGTCCGTTGACGGGGTCAGTTACCCGGACCGCAGGCGAATGCGAAGACGCACATACCTGCACGAATACAGTATTGCCTACCGGCACAGCAGCCGTGAATGGAACATTGATGTTTGTTGTAGGCAATGTGGACGTATACCGGCCGCATTTATACCAGTTAGTAGTCCCATCCGGCGCACTCCGTAGTGGAGCCTGAGCGCCGTAAGCTACGACCGGGTATACCCGGCCAGGCGTAAGCGGGACTACACTCTCCTGGGCCCACTCGCCACCGCCTCCGCCACCCGCCCACGACGTTGCCCCGGCTGGGCCACCTGTCCCTATAGCCGTTACCGTCGCGCGGGTAACTCCTGCTGGAGCCTGCCATGAAGAACGGCCCACGCCATTAAATGTCGTCGTTTGCGGCGCTGTAGATCCCTCTTGTGTTGCGGCAATATTGACCGGCGTATGGACGCTGCCCTCGATGCCATTAAGCCGGTATATTGACCCGCGCTCGACATTCGATACGGCACTGGAAGGCGAGACCGCATAGAAACTGTCCAGGTATATCTGACTGTCCTTTAGGTAAAGGGCATCCGTTGCCTTGGCATGGTTTGTCGCAGTAAAGGTATAGCCCACGACATTCGTATAATCAAAGTCCACATTGCTTACCGGCATACGAATCGAGACCGGAGACCATTTTGGCTGAGACATGTTATTGCTTTGCGTTACTATCTGATGGCAGCCTGCCGCAATCTGATGACCGCCTCCGTCGTACAGGCGAATGTTGAATATAATCTCGCTCTGGTGATTAGCCCAGTTCCCGTAGAATTTCTGCGATGCGAATCCGGCCCAGAACTGCATCACATTCAAGATGTCTGTCTGCATTCCAGGCATCAGGTTTTTCGGCTGCGGAAACCAGACCGTATACTGCGGCACAGTTAGCTCAGTTGTCGCCACGCAGTAAATAGCAGTATTCCCCGCTACGGCATTCGGAGATTCGAACAATGCCCACGCAGCTGTTTGCGTCGGCTCAACCTGATCAAAGCCATCCATAAGGATTGGGTCTGGTGGCGGAGTTGAACCGGCTACAGGTGAGGCAAACGTAATAGTATTAGGGGCATCACTACGCCCATACGGCAAGGCCTGGAAGTTCAGCGTCAATTCGCAGGCGAACTGCTGTTCTGCCAATTGTGAATAAGTAATGTTGGCAGGCTCTGCACGCCAACAGTCCAGGATAATGGGCCCTGTATTCGAGTCCGCGCGCTCATACCGCAGGGTAAACCAGTCCGCATTCACAAGCGAGAATAGCGTCTCACGGGCTGCGGCTAGATTGTCGCGAGTGTCCGAGATGATGGCTATAGGTAGCGCGACGGTCCGGTTGCTTGCACGCCTTCCTTGCGGCCTTTCGCCATCCGTAATAAGTGTGGCCAGAATATCTACAGTCGGCTGCGGTGCGCCTAGGCTGAATGTGTCCTGCTGGTCATTCAGGGCAAAAATCGTGTTCTCTAGTCCTGGCAAATGCGAGTATGGCGGACCACTGTCCCGCATCAACAATTCGATAGCGCTAGCCAGGATCAAAGAGTCGGCCATTACCTTCCTCCAAATGCCGTACGATGCGCGGCCACACGGCCGGTTGTGTTCAATGCGGAACCGACATCGCCGCCGACACTTCTGGTTGCCTTAATTAGCGCGTCAAGTTTTACTTCAACATTCTTGAGAGACCCGCTGCCGCCGGAAACAGGAAGCGTTCCAGGGATACTTCCGGCCGCGAAATGCCCCGCATTAACCCCGCCAGGGAAAGTAACGCGCATAGAGTCTCTGTGAGATAGAACTTGGCTGCCCGGACCAAACCATACTAGTTCCGGCCCTTCCTCGCCAACCCAGCCCCATTGGCTACTAGGCCTGCCGCCAGCCGCAAATCCAGGCGGGCCACTCATAAATCCTGTAGCAATCTGGATGCCCGTAGAATGGACGTCATTAATTCCGTAACGCTCAACGCCCTTGCCCCAAAGGTTAGCCGCATTCAGGACGGATGTAGCCTGCATCATCTGCTTGATAACGCCCATGTCGCCGCTGCGGTTTACGAATACGATAATCTGCGGCAGCTGCGTAGCCATTCCGCCTTTAAAGTCAGCATCGCTAATAGTCGATGGCGGAGTCCAGCCGATAAGGCCACGGCCGCCAGTACCCTGAGCAAAGGGATTCCATCCGGACTCACCCCAGATAGAAGCCGTCGCGCCTGCAGCCGCAACCTGATGTCCGCCGAATAGATTAGCTAGTAGGTAATGGTAAAGCTCAAGACCATTAGCCATGGCCGTACCGGTAGCGCCGCCAGGCGGCGCAGCGCCGCCACCAGTAGAGGCAATAATAGTACGCAGCGTCAGCTTTTCCCCGGTGGGACCGCCTTCAGTAATGGTCGTATTAATAGTGCCTTTTGCGGTGTCGAATGCGGACACCATCTGGTTCGGCCCGCGCGCAAACCCGATGTGAGTCGGCCATATCGTAAGGTCTCCGGCCGCTGCGCTATTCGGGTCACTGCCCTTAGTCTTTGCCCCGGACCACGTCAGGTAAGCCGAGGCAACCGGCCCGTGGCCCGCACCATTTTGTGTTACCTGTTGCCAGGAGCCACCCGGAATAGTAAGGCCAAAATCGTGACCAAGAATATAAGACACAAAAGAACTACAGTCGAAACCCTTACCGGGATTAGATGGCCCGCCATACCGATAAGGATGACCGATGTACTTTTCCGCATCGGCAACGATAGCCTGCGCACTAGCCGTTCCTCCGGCAAATGACATCGTTCCCTTAATGAAGTCTACAATCTGGCCTTCCCAGTGCTGAACAGCAGCCTTAATCCACTTCCCGAATCCGGTATTCATACCGGGAATCCTATTAATGAGGGGATTAAGGGTGCTGTTCAGAAGATTGCCGAGTTGGTCGCCTGCGAAGTCCCGCGCAAAGCCTACGGCCTTCTGAAGCCAATTGGCTCCCTTATTCACAATGGCGCCGCCCACATCCGTCCCATATGTAGTTAGCGGTCCTTTGTCCCCGGTTGGGTTAGGATTGATGCTCTGAATAATGCCGCCAGTAGGCCCTTGCACGACCGTTAGGTTACCGGTCCCATTCTGGAAACCGCCTCCGGCATTGCCATATCCGCCGCCACGATATCCGGCATATGTACGGTTGAGCATGTCTATGACTGCCGGACCACCTATCCCGACAACGGCTTCCGGCGTAAGAATTCCCTCACCGCCGGATACCGGGACCAATACATTATCCACGCCCGGAGACCATCCAGGAATAACACCGCCACGCGCCCAACCGGCCGTCGCAATCGGCTTCATATCCGGAATGCCGATGATGTCATGAATAGCATGAACTATCTTAACGATGCCGTCATTGAAAACGTATTGAATGACCCACTTGACAGGAGTCTTGGCGGCATCTTGTAGGCCGTGCCATATATTCTTAATGCCGGTTACTAGGTTCTGGAATCCATGAGTTATGCCTTGCCAGAATTGCTGCGCGGCGCTAGTTATGTCATGCCATATGCCGGCTGAGAAATTCTTTACCCAAGTCCAGGTAGAATTCCATGCATTACGAACCCAGGAAAGAGAACTGTTGAACACATTAGCAGTCCACCCCCAGAAGTCGTGAAATATAGTTTCAACATTACGCAGAATATTTTGGAGGGTGTTCTTCACCCAGATCCAGGAATCATTCCACGCCGACTTAACCCAATTGAGCGAGCTAGTGAATATATTCGCTAGCCATCCCCAGAAGTCATGGAATATCGTTTCCCATCCGCGCGCCTCAAGCTGTATGAAGTCCGTAACCCATCGCCACACATCATTCCATGCGCCGCGAACCCAGTTAATTGATGATGTAAAGATGTTAGCGAGCCAACCCCAGAAGTCATGAAGTATAGTCTCCCAGCCGCGTGCCTCGGCTTGAAGGAAGTCCGTAACCCAATGCCATACATCGTTCCATGCACCGCGAACCCAGTTAATTGAACTGGAGAAGATATTGGCTACCCATCCCCAGAAGTCATGGAGTATAGTCTCCCAACCATGAGCCTCTGCCGCCAGGAAGTCCTTTACCCAAGTCCATGCCGTATCCCAGGCATTCTTAACCCAGTTGAGAGACGCAGTAAACGTATTAGCAAGCCACCCAAAGAAGTCCTTGATTACATTCTCGATATCGTGCCATACGGTTCCCGCCGTATTCTTGACAGCACCCCAAGCGTCATCCCATGCATGCCTAACCCAGTTCAGAGACGAGGTGAATATATTGGATATAGTATTCCATGCAGTCTGTAGCGCATGAACTACTTCATTCCACACATTAATAAGTCCATCTACAATCTGTGTGTGGAACCTAGTAATGACGCCGACAAGCAAGATTATGGCCGCAATAGTAACAGTAATGGGGTTAGCCGAAATGAATAGCAGCACTGCGCCCAGCGCCGTTAGGGAAACTGTGACAATAACGATCCATTTGTCAAGCTGCCCTAGTGGCCCGGTAGTCAATACGTGAATAATCTCGCCCAGCCCTACAAAGAATGTAGAAACGACAGGCGAGGCAAGTTTCAGTATCTCGCCGCCTACTCGCGTAATGGTAGGCATAGCCTTAATAAGCCAGCTCATAAAGTCTTCCAGATACGGAAGTAGCTTCATCCCGACTTGCTCGGCTACATCCGTGAATTGCGCACGGAGCGCATTCATCTTTCCGCCGAACGTTTCAGCCTGAGCTGCGGCCTGACCGCCCAGCCGGTCATTCAAAAGCCTCTGAACCTGAGCATAGTTTTGCGCAGCCGTAGCGGACTTCGGCAATACTTCAATGCCCAATTGATTATAGGCCGTTATACTTCCGTGTGCCGCATCAGATGCCAATTTCTGAGCTTGCTGAAGTGACATATGGTGTTGGGCCGCAAATTGCGCCATACCGCCAGCTTGCTGAATTTGCGAGCCCATTAGCGTCTGAGCCTTGGACAGAGCAAGGGCCTCTGTAGTCCCGGTTGCCTGGACTACGCCCAATTGCCGTAGCGTCCGCGCATTCCCTGTCAATGCCTGATCGTACAATTTAGTAGCGCTGGTAAGATCAGTATGACGCTGGGCTGCTATATTAGCTATTTCAGCCTGCGCGCCTAGCGCTTCATTCATGTTCCCGGTAACTTGATAAACTTGCCGGATACTAGCGTCAACCTGGTCTTGCGTATATCCGTAATGAGCCATCATCTGTCCGGCCTGGGTTACCTTTCCAGACCATTCATCCCAGCGCTGGCCGCCAGTTTGTAGCGCGGCCTCAAGCTGCTTTTGCTGTGTATCTAGTTTCTCCCCTATTACCGCGAACACCGCTACAGCCGCAGCCGCTATAGCCGTAGGCACGCCGACTTTAGAAACAATGCCAAGAATATTAGTAAATGCGCCGCCGAATTCATGACCGGCTTCCTCGCCCATAGTCTCCATCTTGCCGGTTATGCCTTCGCCAAGATTCGTCATCCCGGAACTACCGGCGCCAACCAGTCCCTGAATCTTGTTCATGAATTTAGCGCCAAAGCCTGCGCCGCCTACCTCGCCTGCTTCCTCCATATCCCTTTCAACGCCAGAAGCAAGAGTGGCCTCACCGCCGGCAGTTTTCATAACTACGGGGATATCAACAGGCCTATCGGCAATAGCCCTTAGCTCATCTACCTTACCCAGCGCCTCATCAATATTCGCATTAATCGTGATAATGCTTTGCGTTTCCAGGCCTGCTATCTCTTCTCTTACCTCCCCCACCTTGGCCATAGCTTCTGAATTGTTAGCATTAATCATCAGACCTGCATCCTGCAGACGCAAATCTTCCAGAGCGGCCTTGACTTCTTCAATTTTGGCCATAGCCTCAGCATCAGTCATATCCACGCCTATTTCCTTGGTGTGCAATTCATCCAAATTGGCGCGGAGCCTATCGAGTGCGGCCTGGGCTTCTGTAGTATTGGCAGTAACTTCGGCTGGCGGCAATTCGCCTATTATCTCCTCAATCTTGTCGCGAAATGCCGTTCCGTATCGCTCGCCACTAGCAGAGCCGGAAGTTCCGGCCTGGCTTGCCTGGGATTCGCCCCACCTCCCCATAAAATCACCAAGGGATGTATTAATCCCCTCAGAACATCTTTGACCCCATTCATTGCCGATATCTCCAGCAGCAGGAACCAATTGGGACCGGATGTCCTCGCTGAATCCCGTAGCACGCGGGACAACGCCAACAGCGACACTGCCGACGAAAATTTCCTCAGCCATTATCGCTGTCCTTTCTCATTCGCGGATCCAGCCGTTTACGCTCTTCCAAACTCAGCCTACGTCTCTGAGCACGAATACCCGGCCTTGGAACTTGCGGCGGTGGATCCCCCGGTTGCGTCGAATTAACCTGCCGGAATTCATAACGCGACCAACGCAGCTCATCGATAATCCCGGCAAGCAGCATTTCCGTCGCAGACCATTGACCGTCCGCAGGATCAACAGAAGATTCCGTCATGGTCGGCTCATTAACTGACGCATTACGAACAGCCGTAACGGTAGCAGCTTCTGACGGCAGGAATTGCATCAAGACGCCTAGTTTCCGCCATGACAAATTACTGCCAGGCCTGAATAGGTCCAGGAAGTCTATTCCGTAATATCGTTGCAGATCAGCCTCAAGTTGATCCGCAAATTGCGATACTACCTGGGTGAGCGCCTGGATTTTCGCGCGGATATATTCCCCTTCCGCGCGCAGGCGTCAAATACCGCCTCCAGCTGGTAATTTGGCAGGTCGGCATCTGTGAATGCCTGGCATTCGGCAGGGTCGTGAATTACCCCGACTGCCCATTCATTCCAGTGCCCTCTTGCCGCCGCTTGCATGGCGGATGAAGGCCATTCAGCCGCGTGAGAGATGTGGATTACCATTCCGTCAATCCTGACGGTCGTTGGCTTTCCTACAGCCTCTCGCAGTTGCGCATCAACCGCCTTGAGATCCAGGTCTACCGGCTCTTCATCCGGATGGAATGGCTCCATTTCCTCGGGCACGATTACTGCTCCACTTCAGAAGTGAAACGTCCGTCCGGTCCGCGCAGGACGGCACCGCCGCTGCCGCCGCCGCTGAATGGCGACGGACCGGGCGCATTCGGGATGAGCTCGAATGGCGTTGGCCCGCCTGAATACGCGACCGGAGTAGGCATCGTGAAGTCGGTAGGAAGGTTGTCAGGATCCCATTGCAGATAGCGCTTCATTGTTCCGCGCTCATCATCGATGGTGTCCGGGTAGAATGTAAAGGTCATTTGCAGGTTTTGGTTGTCGGCCTGCTGTACCTGGTCGTTGCCGCGCGCCGTGACTTTCCCGTTTGGCGCGAATAGGCGCATTCCCTTGACGCCGTCTACTGTGTCCATAAGGACACAATACCGGTTGTCCAGCGGAACTTCCGGCAGGACGTAGCTGGCCGTATTGCCCGCAGATGCAGGAGCCAGTTCCGTTACCTGAATGTCATCGAATAGCGCGCGGACGTATGGGTTCATGGCCTCCAGGGCCTGGAACTGAAGAGTCTTTGTACCGCCAGTAAGAATGGTACGGATAGCTGATAGGCTTCCGGCCGCACCGATGTCCTTGGTGGTATAGGTAAGCGCGAAAATACCACCAGTCGTATCGATCCATCCGAGGCACTTCCATACGTCGGATGTAAGGGTCTCGAATCCGGCTGGTGGCGGAGTCCCGCGCGATGCGATATACATGACCACATCGCCAGCGGCATACGTGAAGTCGGCATTACGGATATCGGCTGGTGCAGGAGGCATTATCCCGTTCCTCTCCCGTGCATGAATACTTCGTATGAAGCGTTGAACCTAAATAGATCCGGACTTGGGTCAGGGAGCCATCGGCTTCCCTGAATGACATTAACGTTTGTTATCACTCCGTTCACGAGTTGCGCTCCGCGAATGGAAAGCAACTCTGCTGCGACCTGACGCGAAATAGTACTGGCCAACCCATAGTCGGTCCAGAATGTGTCCACATCGAGAATAGGCCGGTCAAGGACTATGTCTCTCTGCGCTCCGGAAGTCCTTTTAACCCGCACAACAGGATTTGTAATGTTTGCCGGCAGAATGGTGACGACGCGCAGGTTATTACCGAACCTACGCTGAAGCAACGGCGTAAGCGCTGCCACCAGAACCAATTCGGAATCTGGAAAAGCGTCAACATCGTGCGGCATTAAATCCTCGCTGCCATAGATGCGCGGATAAGGATATGTTGAGGATCTTGATTCACCGTGCCTTTCTCCACGAATATGGCCTCTGGACTGTCATTGTATACGACAGCCTGCATCCGTTTCCGACTTGCGTCAAATGAAAGCCTGACTTTGAAACTATTCTTATACCTGCCGGAATGCGGGTCTGTATCCGGATCGCCTACCGGCGCGAGACTCCGCGCGCGAACAGCAATTTGCTCCGCGCGTTCAAGTAGCATCTTGCCTATCATTTCGCTACTCAACATAGCGCGGACGCCTTCCAGGCTGCCCTTATATTCAGTCTGGTTGTTCACGGCACTGAACCCCCAGTCGATACATACCGCGCCAAAACTTCCTGCACCCTGTAAAACCCAGTAAACGGGCTAGTCCATTCCCGTGGTATTCCAACCACAGCTAGCCGCAATCCATTCGGCAAGATTATCTCATCGTAAGGTCCATTTACTACTATACCTTGGGGCATATGGATCGTGAAGTCTGCCACAACTTGCGAAGTAGCTTGCCAATCCTCCGAAGGAATAGCCGGAGAAACAGCGCAACCTTCAACTTCAACTTCCGGTCCGTCATAAATATCATTGCCGTATTCATCCACGCCCGTTAGGGTCTTATGGATAACCGTAATGGTTTGCCCCATAGGAAACGACATAACATACTCAGCTTATGCGTCATTTGCTTATTACGGTAGTCATTCAGTATTGCTAGGTCTTGCGGCTGAATAGTAACGGCTAGGCCGCCGCCGCTACGCTCCAGCCGGTATGAATACGCGCCTACAGTCTCGCCAATAACTCCAGCCGCCTGTGTCGGCGCAGTAAGTACGGCAATAACAGAGTTAGCCGCAACCATAGCGACTTCCTCTGGCACTTCCTGCGGTCCATGCGTATACATAACCCGGAATGTACGGTTCCAGGTAAACCAGTCCTCATGGAATATCTCCGGGTAGTTAATAACGCCATGACTGCCAGGACCGGGAACCATGATTTCATCTATGCCGTCGAATCGCCACCATAGCAGGCTAAACGGCTGAAGCCATCCGCCAGGAAATAGCATAACGGCAGCTATGTCCCATACCGGCGTATCAGGCAGCTTGATAATAGCGCCGTCCGCGCGGATATCTACAAGATCATTCTCGATGAATGCGAAGTCCGAACGGCAGTAACGCCGGATTTGCGAACTAGCATCCCGCAATAGGGATTCAATTCGCATTTCCTCGCTGTCCGTTAGATCCCGGCCCAGGCGCGCAGTAATATCATCCACATCGACAAGCGGTGGCAACCCGTTGCGCATGATACTCCCCCCGTTCACTGCGCGCCTGGAGTTTTGGGATTAATGAGAAGTCGGCTTTGTCTGCCGGCTAGCGGTTTGACTGCTGCTTGTAGCCCGCGCGGCGGCAGGGGTAGCCTGCACACTTTGACCGCTCTGACCACTATGACCGCTAATGCCGGCACTGGACGGCTGGAATCCGACGGAGCCGGAAATCACTCCGAATGGGAACCTGTCGTCAATGTGCTTGTCACGATCAATTGTCGTGACAGGATTTGCGACCGCATACGCAAGCCGCATGACCATTCGCATGGCTACCGCGTCCTGCTGCATGAGGTTGAGAATGACTTTACCGGTGTCATCGGAAATGACGCCTTCCGTGAACAGCTTGAAGGTGATGTCCTGACGCATTCCGATAATGGCCTTTGACCAGTCGCCGCCAACCAGGGCTGCCGCACTTGGGTCCCACGCTCCATTGTCCACCATGGAAATGGGGTACCCATAAAGGTTCCCTGAAAGGCCGCTGCTGCTCGACATGTCGGCATTAATCGACTGGTAGATAGGAATTCCCTGATCGGTTCGCATTCCGACCAGCATCCAGTTGAGGCCGGGCTTCCCGGCAAAGCCGTTAACGGTGTAGCCGGTATAGGCCATCATCTCGCCTAGGCTGGCGACATCCACACCGAAGTCAGAGCCGGTTCCGGCCGTAACATCATTGCCGGCCGCAATAGCGCCGGGAATGATAGCCTGCGGCCATGTTGCCGGCTTGTTGACGCCGAATAGAATTGCGGCGTCAATTAGCTGACCGGCTGCCTCTGTCATTCGCGGCTGGATTTCAGTCCAGAGCGGAACGGAAGCATCATCGAGATATGCTTGCGGAATTGGAATAATGCAAGCCAATTCCTCCACGACCAAGACGACGCCCTTCCATTCCTGGGTGGACGTCTGCTTGAGTCCCGTGTCGCCGCCGACCCAGTAAGCGACGGGCAGAACGTCAAGCACCGGCATTCGCGCGGTCTTGGTTGAAAGCGCAGTACGCCGGCAGAGACTAAGCGCCGCGCTTTGTTTCGGGACTTCCTGGATAATAGCCGTGGCAAGCGGCTCAGGAACCAGGACATCCTGTTGGCCGTCGGGAACGGCAAGGATATTGGTACCCCTGACCACTCCCTGATCAAATACCGGAGTGCTCACTCCATTACCTCCGTTACCGTTGCCGTTATCCTCGCCATTCGTTTCAGACATGATTCACCTCATGGCGTTTGTTGGATTGATCGTCGCCATTCGGCGAATCGCATTTGCTACGCTGGCTTACCTTCCGCCCTGCAGCATCTGCCGGAATGCCTCATTCGGGTCATTCGCATTTGCCTGGTTACTCGCGGGAACACCGCCAGGCCGTAGTGACTCCGCTGGCCGCCTGCCTAGCGCCAGGCTAGCGGCCGCAGCGGCCGTAGGCGCACCGCCGCCATTTCCCTGGGAACGTTGAATCCCCATACGCGCCAACTCATCGTTGACACGCTTATTGACTTCCGTATTTACGAATCCCGCAATCTGCTCCGCGCGAGCAAAGATGTCTTCCTCTTCACCAGAACCCAGATAATCCACGAAATCAGGGCCCAGGCCATGCGCGGCAGCGGCAAGTAGCCTATGCCTTTCCGCACGTTCTTCGGCCCTTTCACGTTCGGCTTTGTCAGCCCTTTCCTGAGCCCGCTGAAGTTCGGTCTTGTTGGCATCTTCCATTTGCGCGAGTTTTGCGGCTGCGGAAGAATTCTCTCTTGAAGTTCTTTCGTGGCGACGGGATGACTGCTTCCATTTCTCAGCTTCCGCCTGCCAGAACTCCAAGGTATTCTCTTGTGGTTTCTCCTGGCCCTTTGGAGCCTGGTTTTGCTGTCCTGTTTCCTGGTCCTGTTCAGAACCTTGGGCACTCTGTTCAGATGTTCCCTCAGGACTAGCCGCACCGGCATCCTCTGTCATTCTTGCCTCCTGGGCCTTTTCCGGTATTGTACGCCTATCCGTAGGATATGGGAAGCCCACGGAAAGGCCTGTAACGACGCGGCTCCCGGCTTTAGGCTACCGTCGCTATTCCAGCTGTCCGGAATCTGCGATGACAGCCCTAGTGCCCGCGCGCGGCCTATTACGTAGCGCCGCACCTTGGCACGCTCCGCATCGGTGTTCGGCCTGGCGCGTCCCACCGCGCGGATAGCGTTGCTGAGATCATTAGCATTCGCCACTGGGAATCTCGGATTGTTACTCGCATTCTGCGAGCTTGGCGGCATCGCATGACCTCGAGAATGCAATTGCTGTAGTTGCTGAGATGTATATGCCATTTCCCCTAACCTCCGTACCACCATAGATCATTAACATACACCGAACGGTCTATGCCGCTAGTGCCGCCTATCTCGAATCCGAATGACAGCCCGCGCAGAATGGTATGGCCAATCCAGCCATTATCATACATCCAGTGCATCATTTGCAGGTAATCAACATGACCGCGCGGCCATTGCATAACTCCAGACCCACTAGGCCCCATACGGCTAAAGCAAAGCGCGCCAACATTGTTGCCCGGATCAGTAACCCAGCATGAAAGACCCCATCGGGCAGCCTCACACGATATTGTCCCCTGGCCTGGAATTACCACGTCATGCGCAGGAAACGAAACTGTTCCCTGCGGACTTGCATTCCATCCGTAACTTCCGGCAAAATCAATAGTAATCATGATCTCATCTACGCGATGCCCAAAAGGAGTAATTGGCGCACCGGCAGATGCGGCTGGATTTACCCAGTTATCCCAGGTTGAATTTCCGGAGAATTCCGGACCGACGGCCCCATTCATCTTATCCATCGTCTCATCCCAGCCGATGACGAGATAATTCAGATTCCACCAGTTACATTGCGGCTCGAATAGACCGGTAGCAGCAAATAGCTTGACCCCCATATTGGCACCCGAATTAATATTGTGGACCTGCTTCCAATGCTGCATAGGCCGGCCGTCATAAAGAGTTGCCACATTGGTTGAGCCAGGCCAGAGTACAGTAGGCGGCGGACCGGCCCGGTAACCCATGCCCCAGTTATTCCGGTTCCAGAATGGCTGATGGCGACCACTCTGTGGATTAGTAGCGCCAGGTATCAGGCCAAGACGCGGCCAGGTAATTCCCGCATTTGACGCAGGCCAGTTATCATCTCTGTCTCCGCGCGGACTTGGTGCGCCTGATTCATAATCCGATACACGCGCCACCGCTGGAAGCGCATAAACCGTCTGGCTGCGCGGGTAATCAACGCCTCCCATTCGCAATGTGAAATTATACGTTCCGGCCGTTGTTGGCGTTCCCTCAAGTAGCCAGGTGCCATTAGTCACGCCTGGTGTATGGTTCGCATTAGACTGCACCAGGGAAATACCCGGCGGCAAACTACCGCTCTGCAAAGTCCATGTACCGGACGGCATTATCTCACGGTACAAGAAGGACACCCACATAGGACGGAAAGCCAGCGGGCCAAAAGCAGTCCATTCGCTTCCAGGCTGAACGCCGCCAGCCGTAGGCGTAACCGGAGTTGACGAAGATGAGCTAGCACTAGTTCCAACCGAATTCACCGCGCGGACGGTAAATGTATACGGAGTCCCGTTCGTAAGGCCGGAAACAGTCGCTGAAACTGCGCCGGTCGTTGAAGCCGAACCGCCAGGATTACCAACAACCGTATAACCGGTAATAGGCGTACCGCCATTATTAGCTGGCGCAGTCCAGGTGACGCTAGCATTAGCATTGCCAGCCGTTGCAGAAACTCCCGTTGGCGCTCCAGGCACGGTTATAGTCGGTCCGCTACCGCCAGCCGATACCGTAAATAGTGCCGCACACGAAGTCCATGCTACTGCTGATGCAAGAGTCCCTACTTGCCCCGGAGCCGGATCAGTCGCATCAGGATTAATGGCTACAATTTGATTTTGCCCATTACGCACCAATGTGAATCCGGCTGGTGCCGGACTGGCAAGCGTTGCCGTTCCGGAATAAGCCGCTGCATTACCTACATAAAGACCGGAACCAGTTAGTGCCGGCATCGTCATATTTGTGCCGGAAGTTTCATTTGACGTCGTAGCAACCGGACTGGATGCGATCATGCTCCAGTCCAGACCACTTTCATCTACGGCGAATTCATCGACTCGTATTCTCGACCATTGCGAAGCTAGCGCACTAGCAGGCGTAACGGTAACCGTACCTGAACCGGCTGATATTACCTGACCATACCAAATATCCACACATTGCGACCATGAGCCGGTCCGGTAGGTGGCTCGCGTCCAGGTAGTAACTCCACCGCCGCTCACGGCACTTGGTGGAGTTGTAGTGCCGGTTGTAAGGTGAGATATAGATACGACAAGCATACTGCCGACTGTCGCCGGACTTACCGATTGAGACCAGTATCCGAATCCCTCATTCTGCCAGGTATTACGCAGATACGGGATCAGCGTACTAGCGCTGCTTTCATCTGAAATTATTTCAATTGCTGCCCCGGTGTACTCACTTCCGGCAACGCCTGCATTATACGGAGTAAGTCCCCATGTCGTATTACCGGCCGCTGCCGTTACCTGGCTAGCCCATACGCCTGGCGATCCGGAAAATGAATTACGAGTATCCTCGACAGCATCAAACCCTACGGACCCTGGCGTTACCTGATCATTCCAGTTCCCGACCATCCATAGAATACGGCTATTCCTATCGGCAACATTAATAGTTCCCTGGTTAGAGATATTAGCGCCGGAAATAAGGCCGGTTGCCACCACAGCACCAAGAGCGCCGCCACGTATTAGGTAAATTTCCGCAGAAAGGTTCCCTGATGCACTAGGCGTAGCACTTACCGTCCGTGAAGCCGTTGACGGAACAAGCGCTGACCATATTTGCATACCGGCACGGCTAACCGTGGCGGATGGCCCCGTAGTATTTACCTGCTGCATGAATGCTAGGCCGCTAGACACAGGATTAGTCCAGTACCTAGTCTGAGCATTGCCGGTCATCCCCATAAATACCACGAGATCCCCGGCTTGCATAGCAATAGTCGCAGATGTAGCTGCATTTTGACGAATATTATAATGGCCGACTATAACCGGAGGATCTAGTTCCGGCTCTACAATAGGCGGTTCCCAGGACGGTGGCGGAGTTACGGTCTGCGGTCCTATATTATGCCATACTCCAAAAAATATGTCATCCAAATAATATGTAGCGGCCACAGCAAACGTGAAACGCGGTCTAGTCAAAGTGCCATTAGGGGAAACGCTAGCATTACCGCCAACAAGACTCCAGGATGAGCCTATTGTCTGATTACGCCAGTACGGAGATGCGCCTGAAGCATCACCATTAGCCTGATAGATATTAATTCCAGGACCGCCTAGCTGCGGGCCGGAATCGCATCGCATTCTTGCACGAAGATTAACGACATCACTAGATGCGATAGCGAATCCTTGCGTCACCGGATCAAAAGCACTACCGAATAGCCCGATAGTTCCCACGCCTGCACTAATAGCCTGCAGACCGCCAGGCGGCCTGTAATACCCTGTTGTCGTCCTAGAAACGCCAGACATTCCCCCGGTACTTGCCCAGTTGCCTGTACTAGTAACGAATGACGACTGATCTTCGGAAAGAAAATTATTCGACAAGACCCATATATCACCATTAATGTAGAATGCATCGCCTGGGTCGCCATGTACAGTCGGGATATCATTCGCAGAATTAAGCGATCCAAGTAGATTGAATACAGGCGGCTCACCGCCGCCATCATGCTCTCCGCCAGATAGCCGCGCCCACATAACCGGCACAACATTCGCCGGATTATTGATGTGCAGCGTAGATGGTATTGACGTCACACTAGTATTAAATCCGGCCGTCCTGAATCCGGCAATATCCGCTATTGCGCCGGAATCGCCGTACAGAGATGGCGAACTAGCAAAATTGCAGACTGCTACTATGTAGTAATTCTCGCCTGCCGTTACCGGAACTTCGGAAGCCAGAAAACCCTCAACGCTGCCGGTCGCCTGAAATGCCGAAGTCATATCCCCGGTCTGGCCCAGCAAATCGCCTTCCGCATCGTAAATAGCCATACGGTTAACGCCGGTTCCAGGACCGGAACCTGCCACGCTTACAATACAGCCTAGCGTATCAATATCGCCAGTATCGGCCGACGTAACCATAGCGGCCCGCAATTGCTGCGCAGACATATCTATATTCGTACCGGCCAGTGCCGGCATAATACCTACAGACATATTTCTCCCTATTGCAGAAGACTAGTATTATCCGGAGTGCTATGGTATACCTTAACTATATTCCGCACGCACCGGAAATTGTTATTAGAGTTAGTCCCTAGCCAGCGTGCCGCCATAGCGCATCGCAGTATCTGTCCGGCTGGAAGCGTGAAGCTATTCGGAACGCCGACAAGAGCTGCATTATTAGAAGCGCCAATAAGAGTGCCATGCGCCGTTATGGAATACTCACATGAAACATCAATAAGCCTGTCGGTTCCAGAAGCGCCGCCAGTTCCGCGCGCGGGGGCAATTGCCGCTACCTTACCCCACCAGTGAAATACCGTTCCGGCAGAGAATAGGTTACCGACCGTTGCCACATTCGCATATTCGGTCATAGCGCCTGATGTACCTATGCCGAATATGCTGCCCAACTGAAGCGAGTTAGTCTGCCATGTACCGTCGCCATAACCTTCCATCTCAATCCAGTAGGTTTCATTATTCCATGATGAATTATTAAAATCCAGTTCCCAAGTCCTTGATGCCGGAGTAGCGACAAGAACACTTGAACCCGGAACGCGCTGAGTCGTATCAATCCGGGTAGTTACGCCGGGAATTCCCTGCGGCCCTTGCGGTCCGGTAGGACCGATCGCGCCATTAGTTCCATTAGTACCCGGAGACCCAGTCAATCCAGCCGGTCCAGTAGGGCCAGCAGGGCCAGCCGGTCCTACCGGCCCTATAGGTCCGGCCGGTCCAGTGTTACCGGTATTCCCGGCATTGCCTTGCGGTCCTTGAAGTCCTTGCGGCCCTATAGGCCCAGCCGGTCCGGTGTTGCCGGTATTTCCTATTGGCCCAGTCGGGCCAGCCGGTCCCTGAATTCCTTGCTGCCCCGCAGGTCCAGTTTGCCCGATTGTACCGGCCGGTCCCTGAATTCCTGGCGGCCCTTGCGGTCCTGCGGAACCAGCTGGCCCTTGAATAGAGCCAACATTATCCCATTGTGTTCCGTCCCATACCCAAAGGCTACCGCCAATCAGGTAAGCATCGCCAGCCGTATTACCGGATTGCGGCAATTGGTTAGAGTTAGTAAGAGTGCCCCTGATACTGACGCCGGTACCGGCCGGTCCTTCCGGCCCTGTCTCCCCAGGCGGGCCAGTTGGGCCGGTCGGGCCAGCCGGTCCCATTGTCCCCGGAATTCCCTGCGGGCCAGCAGGCCCTTGCGGACCTGGCGGGCCTTGCGTTCCGCCGCCAACGCCACCCGCATCAATTGCACGGGAAGTCGTTAGCATCATCAATCCTAGTGATGGCGGCGAAATACCGACACCTTGGAATATGCCCGTTCCGGTTCCACCGCCGCCGCCAGTTCCAGGCGGTCCGGCCGGTCCGCGCGGGCCGGTCTCGCCTTGTGGCCCTTGAAGTCCCTGCAATCCTTGCGGGCCTTGCGGGCCAATTGCCCCGGCCGTTCCGGCAATGCCCTGAATTCCCTGTGGACCGGTAGCACCAGTCGAGCCAGCCGGACCGGTTGCCCCGGTTTGCCCTGGCGCTCCCTGCGGGCCAGCCGGTCCGGTAGCGCCAGGAGACCCAGCATTACCCTGCGGTCCTGGATCACCTTGCGGTCCTATCGGCCCTGGACTTCCTTGCGGGCCAGGCGGGCCAATCGTAAAGTCGGTTTCAGGATTAATCCAAAGGTCGCCATCATTAGGCGCATTTGGCGGATGCGTGTCAATAGTAACATCTACGCCTGGCGGCCCTATTGGTCCCTGAATTCCTTGTGGCCCTGCAGGTCCAGGCGGTCCCTGAATTGTGCCGACATTATCCCAGTCATCCCCGGTCCATACAAACATATCGCCGCCGATGAGGAAAGCATCACCTGCGGTATTTCCCGACTGTGGTAGCTCATTCTCGTAATCAAGTGAGCCCTTAATGCTGACGCCAGTACCTGCCGGACCTTCCGGTCCTTCCGGTCCGGTTGGTCCTGCAGGTCCAATTGGCCCTGCCGGACCAGTATTGCCCGCAGGACCGGTATTACCGGTTTGGCCAATTGGACCTTGATTCCCCTGCGGTCCTTGCGAACCAGTCGCGCCTGGTGGCCCTTGCGGACCTGCCGGTCCTTGAACCGTTCCGGAATTCTGCCATCCCGTTCCGGTCCATATCCATAGATTACCGGTAATGATGTAACCGTCGCCAGGATTGTTATTCGTTTGCGGCAACTCGCTAGAATCATTCAGCTGGCCCTTTATATTCAGGCCATGACCAGTCTCGCCTTGTGGCCCTGGCGGTCCAACCGGCCCTGTCGATCCGGTGCCACCCGCAGGCCCTGCCGGCCCAGTCGGTCCCGCAGGGCCTGCCGGTCCAGCCGCGCCTGCGGGACCGGATGGACCTGCCGGTCCTATTGGCCCTTGCGGTCCTGGCGGACCTTCAATTGCCGTTCCCGTTCCGCCCAATGCCGGAATTCCCGGCATTGTAACCGTAGCTGTTCCGACACGTACAATACTTGCAGAAGTATCGGGCTGCTCAGTAGTCATCTCTCGCCCTTATGTGGGTCCCGGTATCGTTTGTCCGGCATTCGGACCATCTTGCCAAGTATTATTCTCCCATACATTCCCGCGCACGCCCCATCCAGGACTATGGCTTACTTGTCGAAGTCCTGCTCCGGGTCGTGCTCCTGGTCGTCATAGTCGGTCATAGTCGGTCATGATCTCCCCCTTTTACGGAATCCAGTCGTTGCCATCCCAGACGCGGACGGATGCCCACCCCGAACCTGTCCACGCCTTCAGCTCCCCCTCGGCCCACTGCGTGCCGGTCCACGCCCGCCACGGGGCACCGCCCGGTGCGGTCGTGGTGCCGAGCTGGTAATGTTCCGCGATCCGCTGCGGCGTCAGCGCGTGGTCGTAGAACGCCGCCTGCATGGCCAGGCCCTGCCAGGCAGGTTCGCCGGGCAGGAACAGCACGCCCGCATCCCCGGCCTGCGCCTCCAGCAGCCCGGCGGCGTGCGATCCGGACCCGGACTGAGCACCGTCGGCGTACACCTGGACAATCCCGCCGTCTAGGCTGATCGCCAGATACTGCCACTGGCCCGGCTCCAGAGCCGCGCTGACCGCGAACTGTCCCTGGCTGCTTCCGTTGCCGACACGGAAGACGTAACCGCCCGTCGTGGCCACGAGGCACATTCCCGTGTACGGCGACGCCCACGTCCTGCCGGTCCCCAGGATGAACCGGTTGTTCTGCGTGTCAGCCGGGCGCACCCATATTTCGGCTGTGAACGCCGGCCAGTTCCCGCCCCGGAACGGCACCGTGATCCCGTTCCCGCCCGTCCCGGCTGCAGGTCCCGGAAGCCCGGCCGGCATGCCGCCGGGGTCCTGGCCGAAAAGAGTCACGCCGACGGCGGTGGAGTGGTAGCCGCCGCCGGATGAGTCGAGCGCCTGCTGGGCGCCCTGCGGTTCGTCCAACTTCCACCACGCCACAGGGGCGTCGCCGTGGACGGCCTGTTCGTAAGCGTTCATGCCGGCATGATCTCCTGTCCTGCGTTGGGCCCGTCCTCCCACCGGTTATCGGACCAGATGTTGGTGCCGCCGCCGGGGTCCCATTGCGTGACCGGTCCGTAGAACCCGCCGTTCGGGAAGTAGCGGGTTGACCACCGGTTCCCGGTGAAGGTCATGTTGGTCGCGGGCGGCTGCCCGGAACGGCTGCCCGCGTACAGCGCGTATCCGCCGCCAGCTAGCAGGTTGTTCTTGCAGGTGACGTTGGCGGTTGCCTGGTGGCTGTTGCCGATGCTCCACGCGCCGGACTGCACGTTCCAGTTCAGCAGCGTGTTGTGCTCGGCGTGCACCTGGATAGTGGCGTTGCCGCCGGTCATCGCGTTGTTGTGGTCGCCTGCCCGGTTACGGGGGTCGTGCATGTAGTTGTCGATGATAGTGATCGCGCCGGTTTCCTCGAATCCCATGCCGACCTGTATTTGCGCACCTGACAGGTTGCACCGCCGGATGATCAGCTCGGGGTCTTCCGGGCCGGGCACGATGCAGTACGCGGCGCGCAGCAGGCCAGGAGTGTCGGTCTCGCCCATCGGGTCGGCGGAGTACATGGTGCAGTCCTCGATGGTTGTGTAATGCGACCGGGCCGGGACCACGCCGGTGCTGTCGCTCGGGATCGCGATCTCGCAGTTGCGGATGGTCGAGTGCTCGCATTCGGACAGGATGAATATCTGCCCGTGGATGAAGCAGCCTTCCAGCGTGACGCCGCTTTCGCGGATGTAGCAGCCGCCGTCGACGTCCAGCCCGCTCACGGTGACACCGGCGCCTGTGATGTGGATGCTGTTGTTGCCGCCCCACGTCCAGCCGCTGCCGCTGACCGGGTTGGCGGCGCCGACCGGGGCCAGCGATGGCGGCAGGGTCGCCCCGGTGTTCGTCTCGTCGGGCCAGTCCGTGAGCGTAGGACCGTTGCCGCCGTTCCCGCCGTTCCCGTTGCCGCCGTTCCCGCCTCCCAGATCTATCCAGAGCATCCCCGGCGTCGGGTCGGGCGGCGCGGTCTCGCCGATGTGCGGGATGGTAGGCGGTCCGGCTGGCCCGGTCGCGCCGGGTGCGCCGTTCGTCCCGGGCGGTCCCTGCGGGCCCTGCGGTCCCTGCGCACCGGTCGGCCCCGCCGGGCCCTGCGGTCCGGGGGGTCCGCCGCCGCCCTCGGCGGCCGGGTCGACCCACAGCATGCCGGTCGCCGGGTCGGGCGGCGCGGTCTCGCCGATGTGCGGGATGGTAGGCGGTCCGGCTGGCCCGGTCGCGCCGGGTGCGCCGTTCGTCCCGGGCGGTCCCTGCGGACCGCGAATTTGCCCTGCATTAACCCACGGCATTTTACTCTGCCTCCGGTGCCCATACCCAAAGGTCTCCGGTATCCTGTGCAATCCAGGCATCGCCAGGATTGCCGGTCATAGATTCTAGATCGCTTTCCGTCTGAACACTTCCCTGAATAGCAACACCAGTACCAGGACTTCCCTGCGGTCCTGGCTCGCCCTGAATCCCTGGCTCGCCTTGCAGCCCCATTTCGCCATTCAATCCTGGCTCGCCCTGAATTCCCGGCTCACCTTGCGGCCCTTCTGGGCCTTCCGGTCCCGTTTCGCCTGCCGGCCCTTCCGGTCCCACTTCGCCCTGTGGCCCTGGCTCGCCCTGCTCACCCTGAATTCCTGGCTCGCCTTGCGGCCCTTCCGGGCCTTGCGGCCCTGCCGGTCCTTCCGGCCCTGCCGGTCCTTCCGGCCCCATTGGACCTTGCGGCCCTTGCGCACCGCCTACCCCATGCGTAACAGAAACAGACGGCGACGGCTTTGCGCTAACCGAAACGCCAACTTGCTTTGGATCGCCAGATGTCGATACGGTAACACGATTTGGAGACGTCATAGCGGCCTAGTCACCTCCGGAGTCATAACGATTGTCCCGGCAACAAGAGTTGTAGTCAGGCCGCCAAGAATTATCTGGCAGTCCCACACACAGTTAGTAGGCAGGTTTGTAGATGTTGGGGAATCTAGATGCAAAAGAATAGTTGCGAAATCAACGGTTGCCTCGAACACGCCAGCGATTACTGTAGACTCCGGTGCTACGCGAATATGTGAATCCACGTCGGCTGCCGAAAGATCCAGCGGCTCACTATCCGGCCCTATAACGTCAAGCCGCAATGTGAAGTCGTCACCAGCGTAAAGAAGCAAGTTAACCTGTGATGGAAGAGCTGTGATGGTAACAGGCCCTTCCGTAAATGGCATAATGCCGACAGGCATTCTACCTAGCGGCCATGGCACTACTTCCGACTGACTCCGCTTCATGATTGAATTCGGCATGACTAATCCCCCGTCTCCGGATTGTTATTCTCAAACGCCGTGGCCGGCAGCCGGTTGCCGCATTGATCGCAATACCGCGCATCGGCTGAATTATACTTCTGGCAAGTCGGGCACTGAATTTCCTCGCCTGGCCCGCGCACATATGATTCCGTTGGCGCTGGCGGGGGAAGCCGCGAACCGCATTGATCACACCACCTAGCATCCTGATCGTTAAACTTGCCGCAATTCGGGCAGCGCGTATTCTCGCCTGGATCACGCCTATACGGCGCTGGGCCCTGGGTTATCCGCGCAAACAGGGCCTGGTGCTGCGGTGTACTCATTTACGCTCCAAATGACGGTTCGCTTTCACATTCGCAGTTATTATGGAATCCGCCAGCACTCGGCATTACCCCTTGATCCGCGAGACTCTGACAGAAGTCGCATGGATCACTGCTTTCTAGGATACGACGCATCCCGTCGCTTCTTGGATCGGCCTTGCTAGCATTCTCCACGTATATACGGCCACCGGAAAGAACTAGGTTCTGTGACACTGATGACAGGTTCCCGCGCGCCATGTCAAAAGCATCTATCATTTGCGCGCCATTCCCGACATACTGAAGGAATGAGCCGATGCCGCCTGGGTCGATAGTCTTCCCTAGCCAGTCATCCGTCAATGTAAGGGATGCCGGCTCATAACTCGCGGGCAACGCGGCCAATCCGGCCGACACACGGCTGGCGTTGTAATAGATCCGTCCGGCCTCCTGGCTCGCTGCGAATTGCCTCCGGAGCACCGTCGCAATGTACGGACGGATTGTATCCCAAGCCGACCGTACATCCTTAATGGTAAACCCCGCATTCCAGAACCTTTCAACAGCGCCGGAAGCCGTACGGCCCAATGCAGCCTGGGTATCGCGGAATCCCCCGCTTAGGACCAATTGCACACTAGGCGCGGATGCCACCTAAATCCACGCCTCTTGGACGCAAAGGCCGCTCCAGCCGTTCGGACGCGGACCGGTCTCCCGGCCCACTAGCGTCCATCTCCGGTGGAGCGCTGGGCTATTCCGGCCGCCGCGCCTCACCGGGCACCGCCTGGACGTGGCTGAACGTCCGGTGAGGACGTAATAGTCCGGTTGACCCTGAACGTACTGAATAATACGTATATTCGGTTTTACGCCGGATTTAATCGCGTCTGCCAACCGGATACGGCAAGACAAACAGATGTAATCCGATCCGTGCCATGGATTCGCATACGGAAGATAATAATCACTCTTCAGAATGCCAAATTGCATCATGGCAAAATCAGCAACACGCATGGCCGTAATGACGCTGGGATATGTGCCGAGATACACATCCTCACCTATGTGAACCGAAAAATGGAAATCCATAACTGATTGCCTCCTGGCCGTCGCTGCGGCATTCTCCGCGTATGGGCCGGAACCTGAACGGAGCCGCTATTTTCGGCTGCACTAGACGGAGTTGCATTCGTACTCGGCGTGGCGGATTGCTCGCCTTGCGTCTGCCCGGTCCGTCCCACATTTGGCGTCTGGTTTCCTGGCGCGCCTAGCGGCGCATTCGGATTGGCGTCCGGTGGCGAGCCGGATGCCGGAGGAGTTGGTGGTGGCGGGTTGACGGGCCTGTGCCCAATTGACCCAATTTGGTACGGCTGGCCGCCTGGAACTGGGCCTTGCGTCATTGCGCCGCCAGTCAGCGCGGCTTCCACGACCTTGTCAATTGCCGCGATAGCATCTGATCTTGTCGCCGCAGCCTTCCAGGCCGCCACATCCTCCGCTGTGACACCCGGAATGCGTCGCCATAGTTCTGCGGCGGGAACACCGAGCATTTGCGCGGCCTTACCCAAACCATCAATCGTGGCAGCGAAACTGCGAGCAGATGTGTCACGCCACAGAATAGCGCCGGATATATCCATCCATCCATCATTATCCCCTTGAGCCTTTGAGGCTAGCCGGAATACGTTGCGCCATGGATCAGTAAGAATGCCGCGCAATTGATCAACCTTCCGGTCTAGTCCATCCCGCGCAGCGCTCAATGCGTCAGCAGAAAGGTTAACCAATGCGCCAAGAAGGTGATATGGCGGAACTTGCGAAATTGTCGACATGTGCCGGATTGTTGCCTCACGGGCATCGATGATCTTAGACAAGTCCGTTTCGCTGAATTCACCAAAGCGCGTATCACTATCCTCACTTGCCCATACGCGGTCCACACCAGGACGGAATGGACGGTCCTCACGGCCTGACACATCCGAATTGACCATCCCCGTTACCCAGCGCTGCCGGAATGCCGCGAATTGTTCCGCGAGCAGCTGATTGAACGTATGGAAGTTAACCTGGTCCTGCAGCGAGATAAGCGGTTCTACCTCGCCTATGATGTCCATGTCAAAATCTAGGTCGGCCTCATATGTGAACCTTATCACCGGGCATACGCCTAGGCCGTGCGACGCGACGGCTGGCCGGCCAGCCAGCCCTGGATCGCCAGGCTCAGGCCATCCCAATGTTGACGGTCCCATTGGGCCAGCTGGCCCGGTCAGGATGTACCGGTTTGTATCATCCAGGACCGTAACAACTCGGCGCACCTTGCCGGGTAGCGACGCATCCTTCATGAGGTGCTCGGCAATAGCGAGAATGGGCCATTCATCAGTAATGTCATCCGCGTACAAAGCCGTCATATGCCTCGGGCTGTACGGCGTAATGACGGACATTGATGAATCCGTCACGCCGCCTTCCTGGAAATCCGTAACCGCAATGCGGCCCGGAAGGACTGTAGCATAGGCAAGACCGTACTTCACGACAGACCGGTGAATGCCATGTTGCCGCGACACCATTCTGTTTGCCTGGAATGACGCCCATCCCGGCTCATCCATTGTCGTCGCGCCTTCCACCTCATCATCAACCCATCCGGTCGGACGGTACCCGTCCACATGAAGGTTCTGCGAAATGACAGAAACAATGAGAGGCAGGAAGTTGTCCCGCGCACGGCGCGTAAGCCAGCGGTACTCGGTTGAAGCGCCGCGCGGCGTGAATGGCGAGTCCTGAATGCCGCGAACGTAATTCGAGATGCGGCGTAGGCGAACCTGCTCGCTGGCGCGCATTACCAGAATTTGCTGCGCCGCGCGGAGAATCCCGTCCGCATCTAGCCCGGAACTTGGCGCCTCAAACAGCGGACCGCTAGCTGGCATTGTCATGAATAACTCCAAACGCGCCCGGTCCGGACTTTCTTCTTTGCCGTCCTGGCATTTGAAAGATATAGCCGTCGTGCATGACGCGCGATAATCATAGCCACGCATGCGTCTATCTTGTTCGGGCTGTCGTGTGATTCCTTGGCAATACTGATGCCGAAACGATTCGGCCGTCTCCGCGCATTCGCAACGTGACGTGACAGCACAGCGCTGCCATCATGATAGAATGCCGGAGACTCGCCTATGATTTCCTCATTCACCATCTCAGCAGCAGCGGTGAATTCCGAGACGTGCGTCCGCATGTCCCAGGCAATTGGCTGTGGGTCACGCCCACCAGGCACCGACATTACCTCAAGCCGTTCCGCATAAAGTCTCGGCCATTCGATCTTGCTGAATGATTCCCATTCCCGCACATCCGCAAAGAATGCGACCGGATTCCACCGGTCAAAAGCGCGCGCTACTGCCGCATCTACCTCGTCAACTGGCACTATTGTACGCCCACCACCCGGAAGTGGTTCCGTTTCCCACGTCCCAAGATCGAAAACAAAGCCGTCGCGGATACGGCAACCTATGAGGGATGTCGCGTCATTCGTTCGTGAGCCGTCGAATCCAAGCGTGATCTCGTCACCATCATCCAATTCCACATCAGGATTGGCCCACCGGTCAAACTCCTGCTGTGTGACCCACGCATCCTCCGCAGCCCTGGGCCAATTGAGATAGAACCGCAGACTGACGTCCAATGGCGTCTTGAGATCGAATATGTGTCTGTCAACAATATCCTCTGGATCAGCCCAGTAGGAATCTCCATAAGCGACTTCAACTCCGCGCAAAAGCGATTCACGGCTGCCAGTATCGGTATCTGGCGGCGCCATTCTGACGTCCATTAGCGTCCGGGCACGGCCGCGTGTACGGCCTTCCTGCTCGGCAATCCAGGCATCATGAGTCGTCTGGGCCACCGACCCAGCGCCAGGCTGCCAGGCATTGGATGTTTGCACTAGGCGCGACTTGGATTTCGCAGTATTCCGGTCCATCACCTCAAAAAGGTCGATACCGCCATTGGACTTAACCCATAGTTCCGTCTGGTCACATATCCCGAATGTAGTCAGCGCGCCTTCTGTCGCATTCGCCGAGTTGGTAATGACGTGCAATTGGCCGCCACCCGGCTTGTATATCAATGTCTTACCCACATCAAGCCCGTAATCGTGCACGATACGGGACTTCTTTGACTTGCTGCTAGGGTCTTCCGGAGTCGCAATGAGCGCGCGGACCATTCGCATTGTGTTGATGAGTCCCTGGTTCTCTGCCGTGGCCGCAATCTGAACCAGCGGCATTCCGACTGGCTTGCCAACTGGCATTTTATCCCCATGGTTATCCACACCCCAATGTGAGAACCGTACAGGCGCGCACATTTCGCACAGCGCCATAACCGCTGCAAAGGGGGATTTGCCTGCGCCTTTGGGGAGGCGACGCATGCCATGAGAGAATTCCCAGGACGCGGATTCATCGACCGCATACCACCACAAAAGGAAACGCGCCTGGGAATTTGTGAACTTCCAGCGCGCACCAGCCGCATCACCATCGGGTTGGTGAAGGTATTTCATCGCCCATTTAATGGCGCCCCATCCCAGGGTGAATGGCGGCAACCCAGGCGGCAAGGTTATCCACCGCTGGGATGGGGCTATCTTTTGCTGATTAGTCACCGCCACTAACCAGCTCACCTCGCAATACATCAAGCATTTCGGCCGCCTCATTCTCGTCATCGTCTATTTCCTCGCCACGAACTAGTTCCACACGCATTCTGCGCCGGTCGCCAACCGTACATAGCAATCCGCGCGCCATGTCATTCCATTCGGCCAGCAGCGTGGCGCTGAAGCCATAACGGTAAAGCCTGTCAAGCACCTCAGCCGCCACCCATGCCGTGGCCCAGTCGCTTGCCTCATACCATTGCGACTGGCCGCTCATGCGCAGAGACTTATACCATCCCTGCGCGACCGGATGCCATTTACGGCTTTCCACTGGAACGGGTGGCGCTCCTGGCGATACACCGCGCATAAATGCGACATTACCGTCATCACTGTAACGGTGCCCGCCTACGCGGCACTCTTTGTCCGCCATTATCTGGTTTCCTCCAGATCCCCTGCCATGGCCTGCGGAATACCTGTTCCCATGAGTATGGTTTTACTGCCGCCAAGACCGTCATCAAAAGGGCACCAGGCTTCATCTCGGCATGAAGCCTGGTCTCAAATGCCGCTTGTTCACCGTACTCGCGGAACGGCCCATAGTAGTAAATGATATCGTACTCGCCGAATGCCTGGTAATCCCGGATATCCGCGAATCCCGCGCGGACGCCAATGCTGTGCGCCTGACTGAGATACTCATCGACAATGTCTATGCCGTATGCATCGAGTCCGAATTCATTTTGTGCGACCCATACCTTGGATCCTATGCCGCATCCCGCATCCAGGAACTTGCGGCCTTTGGTATTCGATGCAGCGATCATCAGCATTACGCGGAAGTCGTGCATACGGAATGGCTGAAATCCATATGCATTCTCGAGTTTTGGCGTAGTCTCATTCCATTCCTGTTCCATTTGCTGAATTTCGTCAAGATTCATTTTGCGCTCCATTTTTGTTCATGGATGAATGCATGTTCGATTCGCCCCATGACCAGCCGCCACGCCGCT
>Ga0123355_10000351_pt1 | contig 59711 bp, 51 predicted proteins | sample TergutEmb28metaG_3_FD_89872 | JGI IMG/M metagenome (GOLD analysis project Ga0123355, IMG submission 89872) | Embiratermes neotenicus P1 segment gut microbial communities from Petit-Saut dam, French Guiana - Emb289 P1 | ecosystem: Host-associated > Arthropoda: Insects > Digestive system > Gut ... | reverse complement strand
ATCAGGGAGCAACAAAACAGTAGTCCACTTGAACAAAACTTGCCTTGAAAGGAACGCATAAATATTGTATACTCAATCTTGCTACGGTTAGCAGGTGAGTTTAAGCCTGTGCTTCGAGGTGATGCTGGTACATCCCTTCGAGCCCATGTGAGTGTTTGTCCACTTCACATGGTTCCGTGGCTATATTAATTTTTATTCAATTTTCAAGTACTTCCGCGCCACAAGAACTTTCTGTTGGCCTCTGTGTAAAAGACAATAACATATCAGGGAAGATTTTTCAAGCTACTTCTTCAAAAGTTTTCTTTTTTCTAAAAAATTATCGTACTACACTGATTACAGTAGCTATTGCGCCAACTATGCCAAATATCAAACCGACTTTAGATATTAGAGGCCAAGGAGGTTTTTCGACTTCTGGTTTTTGAGGATTATCGGCATCTAGTCTTTTGAGGGGATGCTCCTCCAAACCGTATCCGTCAATCACTTCTTTCATAAAAAATTCTCTTCCTGTCCTTCCATCATAATAGGGATTATCACCTATTGACCAAATTACATTTTCTGTTAGATAAATATCATCATCTACTGCATATTCCAGAGTTGGGTCATTGCTTTTGTATTCGCTGAAAATATTATTCAGAGAGGTTCTTATTGATTTTAGAAATTTTTTTGCGTTATCGCCCTTTACTGCAACCCATATTGTAAGGCCATCTTCCACTATAAGAGCTTTATCATTGGTATTACCAGGTTCAGAGTTGCCTAATAAAAAAACACCATATCGCCAAACAATTTGTTTGTTTCCTTCTGAAGCAATACTTTTGTGGTGACGAACGATAAATCGTGTAATTGTATCAGGCGGCAAAGCTCCTTCTACAGTGTAACGTAGCAATAAACCGCCCTTTTTAAGGGTAAACGACTTTTCTATCCCTGGCCTTAGAGTATCTTTTGGTAGTGCTAATGGAAGAATATAAGCATCTGGCTTGTCCTTTACAGGATAGGCCAGTTCATATTTAAGCATCAATTTAATTAAAAAATCGTGCTTACTCTCTGGATAACGTTTTTTATCTTCCTTTTGCATAAAAATTGTTTTTAAGTCTTTTTTGCGAAGCAATCCTCTGGCTTGTGTTCCTTGTTTGCCATTTCTGCTTAACCAGTCAATAATTTTGTAAATACCATATGTAATCCAAGTTGGACTTAATACAAAGGTATTTATTTCGTCAATATCATCATAATGTAGACATATTCCTAGTGCGTGAAGAGCTTCACGCATTTTTTCTATGTCTTTTGAAATGCCTGATTCATTTGCAATTTTTTGAAAATCTTCTAGCGTAATATGTTCTTTGTTTTGGATTTTGAATAATTCTGTTAATCGTTCTTTAACTGCAAACCAAGAAGCAGGTATAGCCTTGTTAAGGGGTGTGTCATCACCGATAAGTTGCTCCAATTGAGTTCGGAAATTGCGGATAGCTTTTATGTCCTTTTTAAGAGACATACGAATCACTTTTTTGATGAAAGGGTACTTTCTTTGTAGTCCACGCTCACCGATATCTATAGGGTTAGAATCAAATTCATTTATCAAAATATAGACTGGTGAATTGCCACCATAATTTTGGATTTGACTTACCCAGTACTCTATCTCGCTTCGATTCTGTACCTTTTCTTCACGGCCATTGTATACAATAACATATACGCAACTCTCTGCAAGGAAAAATCTGTGTGCTGTATGTGTGACAACATGTCCTGCAAAATCCCATATATGGGCGCGTAAATCGCCATGTATTTCCCACTCGCTAACGTCTACACCTTGGGTACTATCTTCCACATTGGGCAAATCTGCTTCTGGGTCTAGCAGTTTGCGAGCAAGGCTTGTTTTTCCAGCCCCCTTATCTCCAAGAAGGATGATACGTACCTCGTTCATGCCCTTTTTTCCATACTCGGCTATGCCTTCCAGGTAATAGGCAACCGCTGCCGCGCCTTCTGCACGAATGGAGCTGGGCACATTAAGCCTTTGTTTTAATGAGTCTTCGTCTATTTGGAACTGATTGTCGAATATATTTTGATACAATTTAGCCCAATATTCACAGCCAATGGAAATTAAGCTTTTTTGAAAATTAGTCCATATTTCTCCATATATGTTTACGTCATGTTTTACTGTATGCAGCTCGTAGTTTTTTATGGCTAGCAAATCGTCAAGTATGATGTCACGAAAATTTTTGTTAACTCGTAAAGCGGCGTTGGCGGCGTCGGCGGCGGCGTAGGCGTTGGCGGCGGCGTAGGCGGCGTTGGCGGCGGCGTAGGCGGCGTCGGCGGCGGCATAGGAGGCGTCGGCGTCGGCGAAGGTATCGTAGACGTTGGCGGCATCGGCGGCGTCGTAGGCGTCGTAGGCGGCATCGTTGGTGTAGAAGGCATCAAAAACAATGGAATCACCAATTATATCTATCGCATAAAAAATATTTTGCAGATGAATTTGTCTACTTTCTTCAGGCCAATAAACAAAATCTCTTATAGCACCTAAAAATGGCAATGCACGAATAGCACATAATCTTGCAAAACGACGTACATTTTTAGCTGACATTGTCTGTAATTCTGTTTCAACATGTCTACGAAATTCATCTCTAGTCATTTAATACCCCTCCAATTTCCAACAGGACACGACGGCTTTTGCTAAAATATTATATAATATTCCATTTACTATGTACAGGTATATTATTGAAATATTTACTTAAAATTTTCAATGCCACGTATTTGTATTGGGACATGGTTTCCTAAAGATGTGCAACAAAAAAACCACCACAGTTTGTGATGGTAGGTTATGCAATGTAAATAAAGTGTATGTGGTACATAGGTGCGCCCTTGCTTTCGTCAGTTTGTAAGATTTATTACATCACCCTTTACAAATTTGCCCATGCCGAATCCTCCTCGGGGGAAAGCCATTCTTTTGCCAATGCACGTTCACTGGCTAGGGTTATATTGTCTGGTTTTTGCACTGTAATTTGAAAAGGAATGGCGCGTTCACGCATAGCTTGGCTAACAAATATGCTGATAGCAGATGAGAATGAAAGCCCCATTTCTCGGAATAGAATCTCACCATCTTCTTTGAGATTATCATCAATGTGAATGTTAAGCTGAGCCATATGAATCCTCCTTAAATAGTTATGTTGTCATTATATAGCAAAGTGTAGTATTTGTAATAAGCGAGTTATTTCAATGTGACCCAATTCGTGATAAATGAGCGCAGTCATATTTTCATAGCGCAATTTTTTATTTATCGTCGTAGTGTCCTTTGCATGAAATAATTAACAAATCTTTTTTATCTTGCGGACAATACACAAGCCTATCCCCTTTATTTACCTGCCTAGAGAACCGCACAGGATTTTTATAATGCTTTAATTGTTCGGGCTTGCCCCTGCCACCAAGCATTCCATATTTTTGAATATCGCTGATAAGGTCATAAATTTTTTTGGCAGTTGAACGGTCTGAATTTAACCAGTTTTTCAACTCTTTGTTTGCAATGTCGGTAAAATATACATCCACAACTATTACTCCTCCACCAAGGCTTTCAATTCCTCCATTGAATATTTTACTACTTCGCCTCGTTCAGCCTGTGCAATGGATTCATCGAGCTTGGCAAGATATTCATTGTTGGCTTGTTGAATTGTGGTTAATTCAAACGGCACTTTTTTTTCCCGCACCAGTGCCCTTAGGCTGGAGTTGATATAGGTTGTCATGTTTAATCCTATTTCACTCAACATATCTTCTGCTTGTTGTTTCACATTTTCATCAACTCTTACAGTTATTGCTCTTGACATAATAAAACCACTCCTCTATATAGCCATTGTATTGCAAATAGGTGATATTTGCAATACACACATAATTTCAAGACAAAGCGTTATTTCCCCCTTCACAGTACACGTTCTAGGAGTTAGAACCTTAAAGAGTGCATCAATTTGCGGCATAACTTTCAGGGTTTCCATACGCGATGCAATGCAAATAAAGCACGCATTTTGGTACAGAGCCAAAATTTTTTTCAATTTACTATAGACAAATCCGAAAAATGTAATATAATTGTAACATTACAAAATGTAACACAACTGTAATATTCAAAGTCTTGACAAAACTTTGAACAACATAATGTCTGAGGAGGAGTAATGTATGGTAAAAAATAACACAAATCGTGCGCTGTACATATTGGCTGTTATCATTGTTTTGGTGTCAGCGAGTTATGTGTATAGTCGGGTTAGCCACTTTAGTGAGGTTCGACGGGCAGAAGCCGCAAGAGCGGTAGCTATGGAAACACATCATCAACTTGTCTTTATTGCCAACGAAATACACTATAGTGGTACAGAATTTGTAGCAACGGTTCAAGTAAGTGATATGCAGGGGCAACCGATAAAGGCAAGCTTGAGTGGCGTTTCAGATAATGTTATTTGGTCTTTTGATACCGATTATTATGGTAATGGTACTATCGCCGTACCATTAAGAAGAACTGGAAGGCGGCAAATCTTAGAAATACTCGTCGAATCTGAAATAGGTTCTGAGCATTTTCGGAAAACCATCAATATAGCCGAATTTGATGACCAAAACCTTATCATACATTTTGACAAGGGACTTTATAAGCCTGGTGATGATGTATTATTCCGCATACTGGCGGTAAATAGCACTACTGCCCGCCCCTTAGTTAGTTATCCGTATACTATTTCCATTTTTGATGGCAATGACAATCGGGTCTTTCATGAAGATGTGTTTTCATCTGAGTTTGGCATTATAAGTGGTAGATTCCGTTTGGCGGAGGAAGTAAATAGTGGCTTTTATCGGCTAGTAGTTGAACAAGATAGAACTATCAAGGCCGAAACACATTTTGAGGTGCAACCCTTTGTACTTCCTAGATTTGAAATAAACTTGGAAACAGACAAAACCGAATATAATGTAGGTGAAACCATCTATCTGGTTGGCAATGTACAGTACTTTTTTGGTGAGCCAGTAAACCAAGGCCATGTAAACGTGTTTATTAATGGCGAACTAGAATTGGCAAATGCTACTCTGGATGAAAATGGCGGCTTTACACTTAACCATATAACTCATGCCCCTGGGCTTTTCAACATATGGGTAGAAGTCATAGATAACTCCAATTATAGGGTAGAAACAACTTTATCTGTACGCGCCTCAGAAGGTGCTTTTGAAATTGACCTAATGCCAGAGCATGGGTATTTGGTACAAGGAATGCCCAATACCGTTTATGTTTTTACCCATAGGGCAGATGGCACCCCCGTTAGAACTCTTTTGCAAATTACTGGGCGTACATTCAGCCGTCAAGTAGCCACAGATGACAATGGTATAGGTACATTCTTATTGGAAGATGTGGAACTACGAAACTCAATATTTGTACGCGCCATGGATATGAATGACAATGTTGTAGAACAAAATTTTATTTTTGATGGCTTTGCAAGAAATATAACACTAAGTACCGACAGACCCCGTTATGCAATGGGCGATACCATTCGATTAAGCCTTAATAGCCGGGAAACAGACGGTATATTCAAAATATATGCTTATAGAAATGACCGCCTTTTGCAAATCATAACCACCGAATACGATTGGGCTGAGCTTAATCTTGGTGATGTCTACGGTCTTATAGATATTTATGCCGTGTGGATAGGCTCCAATAATTTTAGATATGCCGAACACCTTTCCCATGCACGTAGAACGATATTTATTGACCCAGGAAGCTTTATGCAGTTAAATTTACAAAGCGACAGGCCAGAATACCGACCAGGAGAATTTGTAAACCTAAGCATTGGCGTAACCGATGATAGAGGCAATCCATTAGAGGCCGCATTATTGGTAAGCATAGTGGATGAAGCAATGCTTAGCCTTGCCGCCAACGACCTTTCAATAGATAACATACGAATAGCACTTGCCGATATTCGCTTTGGAGAAGACCTTGATGCCGCAACTTTGTATGCGTCGCTTATAGCCGGGGCTTCTGAACAAGCAATTACCCGCCTATTGTTAAGACAGGGAGAGGCCACACCTTTTATTCATACTGTAAGCTTGGTTAATAATTTGCCAAGAGTACCAAGGGACATAAACGGGGCGCAAAGGGCACTCAATCTTTTAAGAATTTATATATTGATTCTTGCAACAGTTTTCTTCTTTGTGTTCTGGAGCCGCAAAAGAAGAGAACTTAAGGCAACATCCGATATTCTTAATGACTTGCCAAGCATGACCGATATGTCAAACCTACCAAATACGCCAGTTATATATACTACTTCACCTTCTCAGCGCAAAGGCTGGGCGGCTATGTGGAGCGTACTTATTTCAATTGCTGTGGTTATTTTAGTGCTTATATTTTTAACATCCTGTGGCAGTAATAACGAACCTTCATCAGCACCACGTCCACCCGCGGCAACCGAAAATCAGGCAGCTCCAGCTCCGGGGGGGGCGGCTCTAGCTCCACCAGCCCCTGCTCCTCAAATGCCAGCGTTACCTCCATCTGATTCAGCACCAGCCGCTATGCCAGATTCGTGGGATGCTTCCGCCGTTGCTGAACCTACTGAGGTCATTCAAAGACCTGTGGAAGAAATAGAAACACAAACGGCAAGGGTTCGTCGCTTGTTTTTGGAAACTATGTTGTTTATTCCAGAGCTTGTAGCCCGAGACGGGCAGGCAGATTTAGGTTTTATGCTAGCCGATAATATCACTACTTGGAATATACAAATAGTAGGTAATACTAGAGATGGACTTATTGGCCATACGCAAGGCAGTATTCGTGCATTTCAGCCTTTCTTTGTAGATTTTGAACTGCCACGCAACAGTGTACGTTATGACCAAATAAGCATTCCTGTCACTGTGTTTAACTACACTGAAGATGAACAAACAGTAATCCTTACCATTGCAGAAATGGACTGGTTTACATTGCATACCAGCCCCGTGCAAACCCTTGTTGTTCCTTCTAACCAGTCACAAATGGTATACGTTCCTATTACTATTGTGCAGTTTGGCGATTTTGTTTTCCGTGCATATGCTGATACACATGGTTTTGCAGACGCCGCCGAAAGAGGTCTGCGGGTTAACCCAGAAGGTTTTAGAATAAATCAGATTGTGTCTAGCGGCACCATAGAAAATAGTACTTGGCAACACTTGTTATTTATTCAGGAAGATATACCAGATACCAGAAATGCTATTATCAAATTCTACCCTTCCACCATGTCTCAATTGATAGAAGGAATGGAGAATATATTTAGAATGCCACATGGATGTTTTGAGCAGATTTCATCCACTCTTTATCCCAACATTCTGGCATTGCGATATATGCAGGAAAACAACCTTGACAACCCACAACTAACACAAACCGCTTTAGGGTTTATATCTTCAGGCTATCAGCGATTGCTTACCTATGAAGTACGAACAGAAAGAGGAGGCTTTTCCTTATTTGGTCGTGCCCCAGCCGAAACTGTTCTAACAGCCTATGGGCTTATGCAACTAAAAGACCTTACCAGTGTTTACACTATTGATGAAAGAGTATTGGACAGAATGGCAAATTTCTTATTTAGCCATCAGAACAGAGACGGCTCTTTTGAAATAACCGGAAGGCATAGGCATAGTAACAGCGAAAGTCAACGCCTTGCATTCAACGCATATATAGTATGGGCTTTGTCCGAAGCTTTCCCAGAAGACCCACGACTTTACAGTGCAGTTGATTATTTAGTCTCTACGCTAAACTCAGTTGATGATAACTATACTCTAGCACTTATAGCCAATGTATTAGTCAATACTCGCCATCCGCTAGCATCTGAAGTTGTAAACAAATTGCATGGTAATGTAATAAGAACCGGAGAAACCGCACATATAACCTCCACTACACGGGATTTCCTTGGTGCTTCTGGACGTATGCAAAATTTGCAGACCACTGCCCTTACATCTCTTGCATTGTCAAGGCATGGTTCACATTCTACTACCAATGATTTGTTGATTAACTACATCATTGCTCAAAGAGACGCATGGGGTACATGGCATAGCACTCAAGCAACCATATTATCCCTAAAAGCATTAACCAGCTATTCCATGCAAGCCCCTTTGCAAGATGGACTGATTACTGTCAGCATAGGGGAGGAACAGCACGTTATTGAAATTATACATCGGAATACGCTGGATTTTTATCAGGTTTCTTTTAATGGGCTTGAAAGAGAAAATATTGTAAACATTCACTTTCCAGATTTGGGAAGAATGTTCTACCAAATTGTAGTAGAATACTTTGCTCCATACGATTCCGTAGAGTTAAATCGCGGTTTTGAAATCACTTCTCATATGAGAACAGAACTTGCTATACACGAATGGGTAGAACAAGAAATCAGAATTGTTAATGATTCCGGTGATATGGTAAACAATGCACTGGTAGCCGTTTCTATACCTCAAGGATTTAGGGTAGAGCAAAGTAGCCTTGCTATGTTAAGACATCAAGGCATTATTGAAAGATATGAAACTCGCTTTGATAACATCAACTTATATTTGCGAGATGTTGAAGCTGGAGAAGTAATATACCTGGCAATAGCATACAGACCTAGCTTTCCCGTTAATGTAACAGGTGGGCATGTTCGGGTATTTGATTACTATAACCCCACCATAGAAGGATTTTTGAGACCAGTTGAGATTACAGTACAATAGACCTCTTCTGATAAGTTTTTGTACAAAAAATTTCTAAACTCCTGGACGCTTTTCGATAAAGCGTCTTTTTTATATCATGATAATAACTTATTTGTAGTAAATCTATCCCATGTTGTAGCTTATTATGTCTGAATCTGGTATAATGTTTATATAAGCTTAAAATTGAAATCGAAAATGGAATCAAAAGGGTTTACACAATTTGATAAAATATGATATAATTCGGCTAAATATATTAGCGAAGATGCTTTTAGTATGTATATAAAGGGGTATACCGATGGAAAATAAAAAGTATGCAGAAATGCAACAAGAATTGGACGAACAAAAAGACAGTTTGTTAGAGGAATTTTTCCGAATGGAGGGTTTTGTCAACCCTAAAGCAATTCAAATAGTAGAAGACAAACTGAAAGCGTATGCCAAGGAACATACCGGTAAGCAAAGCGCGCAAATCAGAGACGCTCTTCGCATAATCTATATGCTAAAGGCCGAGCATGAACATAACGATTTCGACACAGGTTGTGAACTGGTATCACCCATATTTAAGAAATTAAGGCGTCAAAAAAAGTGGACATTCAATGAAATTAGATTTATAGCATTGGTTTTAGGACACTCAAATGTGTATGAAGAAAGTTTACAATTGGCTTGGAAAGCTCTAAAAAGATTAGAAGAATATCTACATGAAGAGCAGTATCCACATGTTAAGGTAACAATTCATGTAAATACCTTGGCTCGTTTATTACAGGCAAAATATAAAGATAGAGAGTATATGGGTTTGCCCGCAAAACTCAAAGACTTTTTCCTGGAACATGTTGATGAGGCAGTTATCATAGCTGAGGAACATGACTTTCCAATGAGCAAAGCAATAGCAATAGTGAGAAAAGGTATATTTCTTCAAGAAGATAGGATTATACATTATGGCTTAGAGCTTGCCGAAGAATGCGGAGATATATTCTTCAAAATGATGCAGGACGAAGTTAGTGAATATGAAGTTTATCAAAAATATGACCCAACTCAAGGAAGACTTAATGCTATTGTTGGGCAAGCTATTGTCAGAGAACGCGATAAACATTCGCTAACAACAGAGGATTTGGCAAAAAAGCTTGGTTTTTCTGAAATTGCTATGCAGAACATTGAAGAAGGCAAAAAACAGATATCGCTTTTTCATTTGTTCAAGTTGTCAGAATTATTCGACATACCTGTTGATATGTTTTTGTATGCTAGTTATGAGGAATTGCATTCTGATAACATACAAGCAAAGCGAAAAAAATCGTTCGCACTTATTTCAGGGATTACGGATAGCGATTTGTTAGACCATATAGTTGATACGTTGCAATATCTGCAAAGAACAAAGAAAAGCAAAAAATAAGGGCGTTTGTACGTTGAAATTGATACAAGCGCGAGAAGCCCCAAACAGTTGATGTTTGGGGCTTTCCTTGTTGTTGGAGCATAATTTTAGGTAAAATTAAACAATAGAAGCTGAATGGTTGCTCGCAGCCAGCAATTGCTTAATTTCAATCTGATTCGCGTAAATCAAGCCAAGCAATTGAAACATACGACGAAAATTGTCCTGCTGTGTTTCTTGCGGTGTTAGTTCGCGAAAATCTTCAATTGTAAGTTCCATAATTTCTTCACTGCTCATATCTTGCATAAAATGCCTCCTATTTAATCATCATTTTGTTCCCTCAAGTAGTATATTCAGCGGCAAAGTATCACAGTCACATCATTAACATTTGTCCCAGTCGGGCCTGTGATTATCAGCCCATCCGCCGCTGTTAAGCCATTGTAGGAATCATTGTTTGCCAAAATTTTGTCAATATCATAGCCATTTGCCTTTAGTTTTGAGAGGGTTGTGCCGTCCACAATACCACCTGCTGCGTCTGTTGGGCCGTCTGTACCATCAGAACCTAGCGAAAACACCAAAACATTATCAAGACCAGCAATGCCGTTGGCGGCAACTAGGGCAATTTCTTGGTTACGCCCACCACGTCCATTGCCTTTTAATGTAACGACCGTTTCGCCTCCCGCGATAATGGCACAAGGCGCGGTAAAAGATGTACGCCCCGCTACAGTGTCAGCCGCTACACTTGCAAGAAATCTACCCGCTTCGCTGGCTTCACAATTCATGGTAGTGGTTAGTATCGTAGGTGTATACCCAAGCTCGCTTGCCGCTTTTGCTACTGATTCGCACAATGTACGCACACTGCCAGTAATGGCGATAGTCACATTATCTATCACCTTTGGGGTTTCTTGTGTAAGATATTTGCGCTGTAAATCTGTCAAATTCAGGTTGTATTTTTCAGCAACTTTTGCCGCATCCTCAACTGTAGAATTATCAGGTACTGCAGGGCCGGAAGCTATTGAATCCAGCCTATCGCCAAGTACATCTGAGAGAATAACCGAAAAAACTTTTGCGGGTGCGGCAAGTTGTGCAAATCGCCCAGCTTTAACTGCTGAAAGCCGCTTGCGTATCATATTGATTTCAACAATATCCGCTCCACTTGCCAAAAGCTGACTAGAGACATTTTGCAAATCTTCAAGGGTAACACCCTCTAAGGGTGCTTCAAACAATGCAGAGCCGCCGCCCGATACCAAAAACAACAACTCATCGCCTTCACCCAATTTTTTTACCATTTCAATACATTTTTGAGTAGCGGCAATTGTGTTTTCGTCAATTAAAGGATGTCCCGCCTCATAAACATCAATCCGTGGCAAATCCCCTTGACTATGTTCGTATTTTGTAACAACAATGCCCTTTTCAAGTCTATCTCCCAAAAAGTCTGCCGCTGTGGAGGCCATAGTCCACGCCGCTTTACCAATAGCTACTAAATAAATTTTGCCCGAAAAAGTATGCGCTCGCAAAGCATTTTCCACCGCATGTCGTGGCATATTATCCGCTATTGTGGTCTTTATAATTTTCTGTGCATCATCAAAAATTTTCATAAAATCACCCAAAAAATTGTGGGGACGTGCTGTTTCTTGTCCCCACATATATTGTTCTTAGCCTATAAGCCTGTAAACTCCGTAAAAAATAAATATACCAATCATTACAGCCAAACCTTGAATAACAGTCATAGATGTCCAGTTTTTGTAGCCTTGTTGTGGCGTTTGGTCACTTAACTTGCTAACAACCCAGAAATAAGAATCGTTTGCATGAGAAGCCATCATAGAACCAGCACCAATTGCCATTACCACAAGGGTGATTGTGACATTTGAGTCTGCCCAGCGGGCAGATTCAGGCCCCATTATGCCCAAAAGTGGCATCATAATACCCGCAGTGGTTATCATAGCCACTGTTGACGAGCCTTGAGCGGTTTTGATAATAGCAGAAATAATAAACGGGAAAGCAAGACCCATCCAAGTAAAAACTCCAGCATGATAGCTGATAAATTGAACCATACCAGAATCGTTGATAATGCGACCAAGTGTAGCACCAGCAGCAGTGATAAAAAGAATCGGGCCAAGCATTTTTAATGTATCGTTAGTAAGACTGTTAAACTTGGGCATTTTGCCGGTGGCGGCAAGCAACACAATGCCAAAAATAAATCCGATGGTAAGTGCCACAAGCGGGAAACCTAAGAATCTAAAAGCACCTTGAGCCGCTCCTGGTTCCATAAGTGTTGTGGCAACTTGTGCCATAGCCATCATTGCAATAGGTGCAATAATCGGCAACAACGATAAGAAACCATTAGGTAGTCCCCCTAAATCTTTTACAATTTCTTCGTAACTCTTTACAGTTGTATCATTTTGAATTGCTAAGTCCTCTTCTGATTTATCACGATTGCCCCGGTAAACCGCCCAAACATAAGCGGCAATAAGCCCAGGAATGGAAATAATAAGGGACACCCACATGACTGTCCATAGATTATCCATCATGCCCAAAACATCAGCGGCACCAAGAGGGCCTGGGGTAAGCGGCACAAGAACATGAGAGGTGTAAAGACCCGCACCAAGACCAATGGCAGTGGCAATTCCACTAGCTCCTGTGCGCTTTACTATGGTACGGCGAACTGGGTTAATAATAACAAAACCCGAATCACAGAAAACAGGGACAGAAACAACCCATCCCATTACAACCATTGCTAAAGTGGGGCTGGCTTTGCCCAACAGACGAATAATCATATCGGCAATCTTAAACGCTCCGCCTGTCACTTCAAGAATGCCCCCAATAAGCGCGCCTAGAATGATTACAAGCCCAATACCTGAGAAAATGGCCATAAAGCCCTGGCCGGTTGTCCAAGCTAATGTACCTGGATTAAACACGCCGTCAACAACACTACTGCCCGCGTTTGGGTTTCCATTAATATGAAATGGAATACCTGCTATAATGGCCAAAACAATGGCTGAAGCCATAATAGCCAAAAACGGGTGTAAATTAAACTTGGAAATCGACATAACCATTAATACGACGACTACCAAAAATGCGATAATAAGTGCAATACCTTCTAACATAAAACAAAGCCTCCCTATATACATTGCTAAAAAGCAACATAATTTTCTTTGTTATACAGATTGATTTAAGTTATATCACTAGCGTTACCAATTGTCAATGAACAAATCATATAATATTTTGGATGTGATAGTGTAGTGTCTTAGTGAATCTGACGCTGACTCCGAATTAAAACTGGATTGGCGAAAATTCGACTGGCAAGACAGTGATAGGGAGATATTAGACAAGCTCTTAGTATGAAACAATGGACAACTCAATAGCAGAAATGTTATACTCGCGAACGCAAATATAAGATGCGTAGAGAAGCACTATTGTGCCCTGCTTTTTCGCGGTTTTACAGCAAACTGTCGCGAATAATCATGGTATAAATGTCACCACAAAGGATAGAAATCAAAAATTATAGAACTAAGGGGAAGATTTCAATGACAATCTTAGTAACAGGGGGAGCCGGCTATATTGGAAGTCATACCTGTGTAGAATTGCTAAATGCCGGATATTCCATAGTAGTTGTGGACAATTTGTGTAACAGCAAAGAAGAAGCCATTAATGGTATCAAACGGATAACTGGAGCCGATTTTGATTTTTACAAGGCCGATATAAGAGACGAAACCGCAATGACAAAGATTTTTGAACGGCATTCTGCTAATTCTACTAGCCCTATTAGCGGAATAATACATTTTGCAGGGCTAAAAGCCGTAGGCGAATCTGTAGAAAAACCAATTTTGTATTATGACAACAATATTAATTCTACTCTTGTACTTTGCAAGCTAATAAAACAATTTGGAGTAAAGTGCATGATTTTTTCTTCGTCTGCTACTGTATACCGCCCCGATAACCCAATGCCACTTACAGAAGACGCAGTACTAGGCCCTATCAATCCTTATGGCCAAACGAAATTTATGTGCGAGCAAATTATCAGAGATGCAGTAACAGCACATCCTCAATGTTCTGCGATTCTACTACGTTATTTCAATCCGGTTGGCGCGCATGAAAGCGGAATAATCGGGGAAAACCCACAAGGCATACCCAACAATCTAATGCCTTTTATCGCTCAAACTGCCATGGGGTTGCAAAAAGAACTAAAAGTTTTTGGCAATGATTACGACACTATTGATGGCACTGGTGTGCGAGATTATATTCATGTAGTATGCCTTGCCAAGGGACATGTAAAGGCCATTGAATATGCTATAAATCATAGTGGCTGTGAAGCTATAAATTTGGGGACAGGTCAAGGTATATCTGTAATGCAAATGCTTGAGGCGTTCCAAAAAATTAATCAAGTAAAAATCAATTGTGTTATCGCCCCAAGAAGACCTGGCGATGCTGCTGTATCTTATGCAGACCCATCCAAAGCCTTAAACTTGCTGGGCTGGAAAGCTGAAAAAAACCTTAATGATATGTGTGCTGATACTTGGCGTTTTCAAAGTCAAACATGATGGTACGATTACAAAAATTTTTAGCCCAAAAGGGCGTGACTTCTCGACGCAAGGCTGAAGAGTTGATACTAGCAGGGAGAGTGGCAGTAAATGGCCAAACAATCACAGAGCTTGGTACAAAAATTGAGTCTGGTAAAGATAATGTAACATTAGATGGCCGCTCTATTGATTCTGATGGCGCGCTTGTTTACCTAATGCTACACAAGCCAGAAGGGGTAATTACATCGGTATCTGACCCACAAAAACGCCCTGTGGTTATGAAATATGTCAAAGATATTCCAGAAAGGATTTTCCCAGTAGGAAGGTTGGATTATGATTCGTCCGGCCTTCTACTGTTGACCAATGATGGCGATTTGGCACAAGTTTTAACACATCCTCGCCATGAAGTCCCCAAAACATATGTTGCAACATTACAAGGCGTTCCAAACCGCGAAGGTTTACGTGCTTTTACACAAGGTATCGAAATAGAAGGTGTAAAAACAGCACCCGCAGAAATTAAAATCCTGCGTAGAAAATATCCGCATTCTTGTACCGTAAATATTACAATCCATGAAGGCCGCAATCGGCAAATCCGTAAAATGTGTGCGGCAATTGGTTGCCCTGTTATACAATTAAAACGGGTATCTATTGGCAAAGTATATCTTGGAAATCTTCCACGCGGTCAATACCGTTACTTAACAAAGGCTGAAATACAGCATTTGAGAAATTTTGAATCCGTCTGATTTCAAAGTATCTGACTTTCAAACAAATTCAAACAAATAAACAACCGCCAAGAGTTTACTGCAAATGCGTATCTTTTGGCGGTTGTTCTGTTTTAGTTCACGAGTATAATATCTACTTCTTCAGCAGGGCCAACAATCGCCAATGAGACAAGATTGGGCAAGCAAGCCGCGCTTTGCCCTGGCCTACGCAAATTACCCATATTAACACATAATTGGTCTGGACAATCAGAAGCTGCAAAAGCCGCCGCACCATTTTGCACTATAATACGTACACTAGGGTTTTGTGGAAGTACAAATTCCCTATCTTCAGATAAATTCAATAAAACATCGGGATAATTGCGAACCGAAACAACGGCATAAACTGGTTCATATGACGAATAAGTTATTACAAAATACGCAATTATCGCCAATAATAGCGCGATGGCTATCACTAATAAATCGCCTGCTGTAATTAGTTTACGGGGCATTTTCTGGCACTCCAAATACTCTTGATATTTCCCTGTAACCTTGGGTTGCTGTCCAATGGTTGTCCATATCTATCCAAAGGGCTTCTGCTCCAATTGCCATGGCCATTTCCAGTCCTTTCTCAATAGGAAGTATAAACAATGCTGTGGAAAGAATATCCGCAATCCATGAATCGGGATGTATTACTGCTACTTGCTTAAACCTATTGGAAGGCATTAGTGTAGTGGGGTCGATAATATGGCCAAAAAATTCGCCACCTACTTCAAAATAACGTGCATATCCTCCACTTATAGAAAGGGAGGCATTTGTAAAAAGTACAGCATCTATTGAGTCGGGTTCCTGTCCAACATCAGGATTCTGAATGCCTATTCGCCATGTATTTTCGCCTGGAGGTTGTCCATGGGCAACTATATGCCCTCCCGCGCTAAGTAGTGCCGCCTGCATACCTGCCTCAACTACGGCCTCCATGGCTCGGCCAGCCGCAAAACCTTTTGCAATGGAACCAACATCCAAGGACATGCCTGGTTCCCTAAAAAAAACCGTGCCATTTTCTATATCAATAATTACATCCTCCATATTGGTAAATCGGGAGGCCTCAACCAACGCCTCCATTGCCGGGATTTCTACCCCATGCTGACGATATTCGTGCCATATGCGCAAAACTGAACCTTTGGCGGCATTGGTCATTCCTTGGGTAATTTCATAGGCTTCTTTAGCCGCTAGTAGCATGTCAATAATTGCTTGTTCAACATGTACTGGCGCAACATCTGCGTTAGCATTAATGTAGTAAAGGTTATTTAGTCCTTCATACGGATTAAATATATCATATAAACGATGGAATTCTTCCAGCTTGTCAAATAAGATATTGGCGTATTTGGAAAACTCCTCTTCATTTTGGGCATAACCAATAAAAGTAATATGGGTGTCAAAATAGCCTATTTGACGGGTTTGAAAACGAGCATACTGCGGTTCAGGAGCGTGAAAGCATCCTGATAAGACTGTTAATACAACCAGTAATTCTGTTAATAATACCAAAAATGTTAAAAAGGTCTTCTTCATAGTTTGTGCCATCCTATGTTAGATTATTATACTTGCTATTCTTGAGAGCATAGTATTTGCTCTCGGGTATAACAATGATAGCAAAAACAGCAAAAATAGCAAAGGCAACTTTCAGTTTTTTTCGTAATAGGGCTATGATAGAATAAGCGGAACGTTTCATATGAAAATTACCTGTATTTTAGTTGTGCTAAATACAGTAAATACAGGTTCTAAAGGTGGAGATATTTGTGCAGTTGCTAATAGACGGGCAAACGGTACAATTGAATAATGGACAGACTATTTTGGAAGCCGCAAAGGGTGCTGGGATTGAAATCCCAACCTTATGCCATGACCCCCGTGTTGTTCCACAGGGAAATTGTGGCTTATGTATAGTTGAAGTTGAGGGTGAGGCAAAGCCACGGCGCGCCTGTGCTACGCAAGCTTTACCGGGCATGATTATTACCACTAATTCTCCAAAGATAATAAATGCACGTAAGACTATTTTGGCCTTACTGCTTTCAGACCATACAGGTGATTGTCGCCCGCCCTGCATGTTGGCTTGCCCAGCACAAACTGATTGTCAAGGATATGTTTCCCTTATTGCAAACGGTCTGTATAACGAAGCGGCGGCACTTATTCGGGAAAAAATCCCTTTGCCTTCTTCTATTGGACGAATTTGTCCTCATCCTTGCGAAACAGAATGTCGACGCAAATTGGTTGAAGAGCCAATTAATATTGCCGCGCTTAAATCTTTTGCAGGCGATTTTGATATTCTTAACGTAGCTCCACATTTGACTCCTGAAATTGAAGCCGATACAGGGCATTCAGTAGGGATTATTGGTGGCGGCCCTGGTGGGTTAACAGCAGCGTACTTTTTGCGGCAAAAAGGACATAGCGTTACAATATACGATGCAATGCCTAAAATGGGCGGAATGCTCAGATATGGTATTCCTGAGTACCGCCTCCCCAAAAAAGTGCTGGATGCTGAGTTACGTCTTTTTCAACAAATGAACATAACTTTTCAAAATAATATTTGCATTGGAAAGGATATATTATTTTCTGAATTGCAAAAGCAACATGATGCGATTATTGTAGCTATTGGCGCGTGGAAATCCATGCCTATAGGTTGCCCCGGCGAAGAAGATTTTGCCGCAGTATGGGGCGGCGTTGAATTTTTGCGTGATATAGCTTTAGGCGATTCTGAATACACCTCAAGAAAAGAAAGGATACAGGGCAAGCGTGTGGCGGTAATAGGCGGCGGTTTTACTGCAATGGATGTAGCACGTACCGCTATTAGATTAGAGGCCGAATCCGTTAGCATGGTCTATCGGCGCACGCAAGCAGAGATGCCTGCGGAAGCTGAATATGAAGATGCCCATGAAGAGGGAGTACAATTCCGATTTTTGGAAAGCCCCCTTAATATAATTGGCGAAAACGAAAAAGTAACAGGCTTGCATTTGCAAAAAATGGAGTTAGGCGAACCAGACGCAAGTGGACGACGTTCACCAATGGTGGTAGAAGGCGCGGAAGAAATTTTGCCTGTTGATATTGTAATTAAAGCCATTGGCCAAACCCTATCCCTTGATGGACTTGAAGAACTGCCTGTTACTAAACGTGGTGCTTTGGAAGCAGATAAGGAAAGTTTCCACACACCGATTCCAGGCGTATTTGCTATAGGTGATGCGGTTAACAAAGGAAGCATAGCCATAGAAGCTATTGGTCATGCCAAAAAAGCCGCCTATGTAGTGCATTCATTTTTAGAGGGCAATAAAATTAATGATATGGAAAATAGCATAAATAGCATAAAAAATACAAGGAAAGAAATATTGGTTAAAGACACAAAAACAGAAGCTGACTTTAGCAATCGCCCGAAAATTTCCCGTGAAAACATAACAATGCTCGCGCCTTCAATACGAGTACAATCTTTTGAAGAAGTAGGCAAAGGACTTACTAAAGAACAGGCAAAACAAGAAGCAAAACGTTGTCTGTCCTGTGGTTGTTCTGATTTTTTTGAATGTAAATTGATTAATTATGCAAATCAATATCAAGCCGATGCAGTATATCAGGATAAAAAAATTAATAAATATACACCGGATGTTAGCAATACAACTTTCTATCGTAACCCCAACAAATGTATTTTATGCGGGTTATGCGCTCGTGTATGTGATGAAGTTATTGGGAAATCGGTATTGAGTGTTACACACCGAGGGCTTAGTGCCAGAGTTAACACTGCCCATAATATTCCCATAGCGGAAACTGAATGCGTTGGTTGCGGACAATGTGTATTTTTATGCCCAACTGGAGCTTTGGGAGAAATTCTCCCTATAGAACATCCTCTTACTGTGCAAGAGAACAAGGCTCATACCACTTGTTCCTTTTGCAGTGTTGGGTGCAAAATGATACAGACCTCTAAGGGTGATTTGTTATTACGTAGTTTGCCTGATACCAAAGAAAACCCTAATGCAATGCTTTGCACCAAGGGGCGGTTTGGTTTCGGAGAATGGCAGAAAAACACAGTGCGTTTGACTTCGCCCTTGTTGAAAGGAGCTAAAACAACCGCTGAAACAGCTTGCAAACATATCTGTGAAGAATTCAAAAGTATTAGCGAGCAATGGGGTGCTGAGGCATTAGGTATAGCAATATCAGACCACTATACCAATGAAGATATGGCCACAATAAAAGAGTGGGTTAATAATAATTGGCCGGAAGCGCAATTATTCTCCCTTAATGAAGTAAAAGGCGGTTCTTCTACCCGCCGATTTGAAGATATACAAAAAGTCGATATGATTGTGTGGTCTGGGTTTGGAATGATGACCACACATACTATGGCCGGGGCGCAAGTATTAAAAGCGGCCAAAAATGGAACCAAATTATTAACTATTGGTAATGATTTTAATTTTTCCATGCTTGCAGAGGCTAAAAATCCGCTAATAATTTTTGATTCTAACTTGTTATCAGAGCCCGAAATTAAAAAAATAATAGAAACCGCAACAGATTACGGCGCAGGTATCATACAGCTAAAACCCAATTGCAATAGTCAAGGGTTAAGTGATTTAGGTATTGGAGAGGCAAAAACACCAGAAAAAATCCGCGGCCTATTGATTTTTGGTGAAATCGGTGAATTTGATATTTTACCTAATATTACATTTTTGGTTGTGGTTGCTTCTAGTATAACCAATGCTGTTCGAGAAGCGGATGTAGCACTACCAGGAGTATCTTTTGCAGAAATTACAGGCACATATACCAATACATTCGGAGAAAAACAAGCCGTTAATGCCGCTATAAGTCTATTTGATAATACCGCCAAAGAAATTAAAAGCCCATCAGAATGGCTTAAAGAATTGTCATTCTCACAAGAATAATCTATACCAGAGAGCAAAAATCTGAGTTTGTCTAATGAATTAGAATTTATTTCAGTAGCATGTAGAAATAGTTGCTGAGAAGTGTTATACTCGTGAATGCAAACATTTACGAATATGTCGTGATAACGTATAAAGAACGTACAAAGAGGTGACATTTTTATGAATTTTGATAATTTAGACAACTTTGACAATTTCGACAAAGAGGGCTTGCCATGTATGAATCCAGTTGAGAATTATAAAGCACCACAAATTCCAACACGTGAAGATACCAGTCCTGTATTGCTAAAGAGATTACCTTCAAGATGGCAAAGAAACGCAACAGTTATTGCTAGCTTGGGCTTTGCAGGAGCGTTTATGCTTACGGGCTGTGCAAGTCCTCTAAGCTCGCTTGAGGCAAGAACTCATAATGGTGGTTTCGTTGCGAGTCCATTTTACGTGGCATATCCAACAGAACAGGACACAAACAGACTTGAGGATGACTTAATACATCATGGTGGTACCGCACAATATCCGCTTTATGTTGTATATCCGACAGAGCAAGAAATCAGTGAACGAATAGCAGAAGCTGAACTTAACCTTAGGGTTCATTTTGGTGGTTCAGGCTCAGGGCCGTTTTATGTTGTACACTTTACAGAGCAAGAAGCATTGGGTATTATTCGCGCAAAACTAGAGGCCGCAGGACTTAATTTTGATGCTACACCCCCCGAACACGCCGTTGAGTTTTGGCCTGGTGATGTTGGACTTGATTTGTTTGATGAAGAAAAAGGCATTGCTATTGCGCATATAAGTTGGGAAGATAGCAATATGCCTTTCACTGGCCTTACCAGAAGCGTACTTACTGATTATCTAACAGAGAAGTTTGCAGAAATGGAAAACGATATCTTGGTAGGTGTTTTTTATAATCACGGTGAAACAATTGGTGAAGGAAAATGGTGGGAAAGAGAGTATGGCAGGCCAGAAGCACCAGACTGGATAGATGAAAATGGCAACCTGATTGAGGAATTTATTCCAGACTGGTGGAGCGAATCCGACCGAGAGTGGTGGGAGTCACGGGTTTGGTGGGGTGCAGACGGCCCAACCCCTGAAGCAATAGAAGCGGCAAGGCCAGCACTTAAAGAACATATCAACACTCAAGTTCAAGAGTTTATTGACTTTTTACAAGCCGAAGGCATTCTGCAACTGCAAGAGCTTGAGCCTGTGTAATCTACAAAAAGTCATATTCATTCTTATACGCCCATATATTTGTACCAACTGGTATGAATGAAAGGGCGTTTTTTTATGGAAGAAAAAAGTCACGGCCGACAGATAAAAAGCTTAGCAATCGGCGTAGTAATGGGCTATGCCATTACCTGCATTATTTTCCTAGGCTATTCGATGCTAATCACCTACACTAGCATGACCGAAAGAAATTTACCGATGGTAGTAGCTGTTACTACACTGCTATCAGTAGTAGTTGCCGGATTTGATGCCGCCAGAAATGCCGAAAACAATGGCTGGTTTTGGGGCATGATTGCTGGTTTAATTTACATATTAATATTGACCGTGCTAATGATGAGCGTGCTTCAGGATTTTGCCGTAGATAATCGCACGTTAAGTGCCTTTATACTAGCTATAGCGGGCGGAGGCATGGGAGGCATACTTGGGATAAATCTAAGGCGTGCCAAATAAGGAATGTCTGAAAAATTTGGGAAGTTATTTTTCGCCCATTCCTAAGGAATGGGTTGGTATTATTTGTGACATGATGGTATAATGCACACGAAATAAATTTTCCACAAGATTTCAAACCAATGCAGAAGGGGATGTTTTTATGAGCAAGATCATTATTCTTTCGCCCAGTAAGTACGTTCAAGGGCCAAAGGAAATAGAAAACCTAGCCGCATATTATAGCAAACTAGGTGAAAAGAAAGCATTTTTAATCGTTGATTCTTTCATTCTCCAGCATTATGAAGCCGCACTTGTTTCCAGTTTTAGGAAAGATAACATCTCCTATGAGATGGAGTCTTTTGGCGGCGAGTGTAGCAAAAACGAAATAAACAGACTAATATCAGCCGTAAAAAAGGCCGACGCTGATGTAATAGTTGGTGTTGGTGGCGGAAAAACGCTAGATACTGCTAAAGCCGTAGCATACTACGAAAAACTTCCTGTGATTATTGTACCCACTATCGCTTCTACCGATGCACCAACAAGCGCGTTGTCCGTCTTATATACCGATGATGGTAAATTTGACGAATACCTTTTGTTGCCTTCCAACCCCAATTGTGTAGTTGTGGACAGCGAAATTATTGCAAAAGCTCCGTCACGGCTATTGGTTGCAGGAATGGGCGATGCTTTGGCTACTACTTTTGAGGCAAAAGCTACAGCCGCCGCCAATGCCACTGCTATGGCTGGAGGACGAACTTCTCTTTCTGCTTTAGCTTTAGCGCGATTATGCTTAGAAACTTTAATAGAAAACGGTCTTAAAGCAAAAATAGCTGTAGATGCCAATACCACTTCCAAGGCAGTAGAGGCTATCATTGAAGCCAACACATATCTATCAGGCATTGGCTTTGAAAGTGGAGGATTAGCAGCCGCTCATGCCATTCATAATGGTTTGACTGTATTGGAAGAAACTCATGCTTTTTACCATGGAGAAAAAGTTGCATTTGGTACTATCGTACAAATGGTACTGGAAAATGACAGCAATTGCGAGATAAAAGAAATCGTTGATTTCTGTAAATCGGTGGGACTTCCCACTACATTAGAGCAGTTGGGGTTGAAATCAGTAACTCCAGAAAAACTTATGGCTGTAGCCGAAGCCGCTTGTGCCGAAGGTGAAACCATCCATAACATGCCATTCAAAGTAACCCCTGATATGGTTTATAGTGCTATTATTGTTGCCGATAAACTAGGAGCATAATTTATGTGAATAAAAAAAGAATATACTTTGCTATTTTATAACAAAGTATATTCTTTTTTTGCCCGTTTTTTACCTAAATACAAAAACATTTATCACATTTGCCAGAAGTCACATTGAATTTGACAATAAGAAAGTGAGTACTTATTATATGTAATTATACCAGAGAGCAAAGCGAGGCGATTAGATAATGTTTCATGAAGATGAAAGAGAACATTTGACACGAGAAAGGCTTCAAATACTTAAGGCAATGATAGATTCTTCACCTATGGCTTGCTGTGTTACTGACGAAAATTTTATTGTATTGGATTGCAACCAAGTGACTTTAGACCTTTTTCAACTAAAAGACAAACAAGAATATTGCGAAAGATTTCCAGAACTTTCGCCAATGTATCAACCTGATGGCACTCCTTCAAAATTGCGGATGAGTGAAATTCTTAATGAAACATTCGCAAACGGAAAATCGCAATTTGAATGGATGCACTGTACATTAGACGGAACGCTTATCCCTTGCGAAGTAATACTTAAACTAGTCAAGTTGGATGGCAAACTTGTTAAAATTGGCTATATACAGGATATGCGTAAACGAAATGAAATGACAGCAAGATTAGAAGAAGCATTGGAAGCACTTAAAATCCGTGAGAAGCTTTTTAGCACAGTAAATCGTGTAGCAGAAATGTTGCTTACTGTTGAAAATAATGGTGATTCTGAAAATTCTATAGTGCAGAGTATGGAATTGATTGGTCATTGTTTGAGTGCTGATAGCGTAGCTTTGTTACGCGTCAATTTAAGTCCAGAAGAAATTAGTCTAACCATTGATTGCCGATGGCTTTCGGAATTTGGGCAACAACTACAGTCGATGAATATAAGTGGTCAATTACCCCGTGGCATTTTACCTAAATGTGAAGAACTGCTTTTTAGCGGAAAACCTTTCAATGGGCCTATAACCGATTTGCCAGAAAATGAACGGCAGATTATAGACCCTTCAGGTTCGATTAAATCTGTTTATATCATTCCTATTTTTTATCGGGAGCAGATGTGGGGCATTTTCTCTATTGCAAATTGTACAGGCGAACGCATACTATCTGAAGAAGAAATGGGTATTTTGAAATCAGCAAGCCTAATGATAACCAGTGTTCGCCGGCGGCTGGAACAAGAAGCCGAAATGTACCGTATTGAAATTGCAGAGGAAAGCAATAGGGCAAAAAGTAGATTTTTAGCCAGAACTAGCCATGAAATACGCACGCCTGTATCAGCAGTTCTTGGCATTTCTGAAATTCAGTTGCAATCCCTTAACTTGACTCCAACTGTTGAGGAAGCTTTTGTTAAAATCCATAATTCGTCAAAATTACTACTAAGTATTATTAATGACATACTTGACCATTCAAAAATAGAAGTTGGCAAAATGGTAATAACACAAGAAGAATATGATGTTGCAAGCTTAATCAGTAACGTATCTCAAACGCATCTTATATATTTGGATAACACAGATATTAAATTTCACATATATGTTGATGAAAAAATACCTGTATCACTTGTAGGAGATGCTCCACGTATTGAACAGGTTGTGGGCAATTTACTATCAAACTCATTCAAATATACGACTTCTGGTACAGTGGAATTGTCTTTGCAAAGTCAGAATGATGGATTAAGAGATGATTATATTTCACTTGTTATTACAGTTCGTGATACAGGTCTTGGCATGACACATGAACAACTGGAGAGTTTATATGTCGAATATGAGCGTTTTCATAAAAATGAAATTAGTTCTGCGACCGGCACAGGACTTGGTATGTCTATTGTACACGGCTTAGTGCAGATGATGGAAGCTCAAATTGATGTTGAAAGTGAAGTTGGCAAAGGTACAACTGTTGTTGTTCGTATACCTCAAAAAATATCCAGCAGTGAGGTTTTGGGCAAGGAAATGGCAGATAATTTACAGCAATTTGAAGAATACACTTATGCCGCCGCAAAAAGATTCAATTTTGTACCAGAACCTATGCCTTATGGCAAAGTGCTAGTAGTTGATGATGTGGAGGTCAATTTATATGTGGCTGAAGGCTTACTAGAACTTTACGACCTTAACATAGAAACATGCAAAAGTGGACAAGAGGCAATAAATAAAATTAAGCAGGGTATGGTCTATGATATTATTTTTTTAGACCACATGATGCCAGGTTTGGATGGCTTTGAAACCATGCGAATAATGCGAGATATGGGTTATATACAACCCATAGTGGCACTCACGGCCAATGCTTTGATAGGACAGGCTGAAAAATTTATTGAAGGCGGGTTTGATGGTTTTATATCAAAACCCATCCAGACGAAATTGCTAAATACTGTATTAATCAAGCATATAAGAAAAAAACAGCCACCTGAGGTAATTAAGGCGGCAAAGGCCACTTTGGAAAAAAAGCGTAATTAGACCTCTTCTAATGCAAATTCAAAGTCTGTTATTCGCCTTAGAAAACAAATTGTCAACTTAGGGTTCAAAAGGGGTTGCCTTGCTTCGAGTTTAGCAAGACAGCCCCGATTTCGCGTTGACTTCAATACAATGGAAATGGTATGATTCATTGCGTTTATTAATATTTTAAGATAGAAGGAGTTGTGCAAAATCGCATCTGCACTCATCGTACTCTTGATTGTTTCAATTGGCGCATTTTTTCCAGCAGTAGGTGTCAGCGTCATGTTTTCGCATACATTGAATAATGATGAGCTTACAACGGTTTTCCAAGACACATCATTTAATGTAGTTGATAGTCTCTTGCAGTCAACAGCAAGCGTAGACAAGGGTTTCCGCATCGCATACGGAAATATATACGACAAATGTGACCAATTGCTAATTGAAGTTGATGACTATGGCTTTACCTCTAATTGGTATCAAATCTCGCCTTATTTTTCCATTATTGTTGGCGGAATACCTGCTCCTGACCGAATTTGTGAAGAGGTGTACCCTAATGTTATAGACAGGGCTAATGGTACATGGATTTTACCTGAAGGTGGAGTAGTTATGGAGCAAGTAGGACCACATACCTTTAGGGAGTTTACATCCGTTCAAATCGGAACAAGGCCGTTCACTATGACTTCCGAACGCCCTAATTTGCGCCTTGGGTTTTTAGATGGAAATATGCCCTATGTAGATTTTATTATCGTAAACCGTACAAGGCACAGAGAAGAAGCTCGTATTGTTGGGTTGCCTGTAGGTCATGTACAATATTTTGACTTTCCATTTGAATCAGCATTGGACAATTCCGATTCATTTTATGTGCGGGTTGTACCGCGCGGTGGATATGGCGAAGCGAGATTACTTGTACAGCAAATATGGACATCCGCAAGCCCTCCCTAACCGAATATATACGCCCGTGGCTGAAAATGGGCTGCGGGCTTTCTTTTTTTGCCGTTGATTATTGAGTAACCCTTGCGGATACAGTATAATTGGTGGCGAGGAGGCGGATAAGCATGCAGGAAGAGAACAACGTACCACCAGATATTAAAGACATCACCAGCAATGACACCATCAGCCAAATTTTCGATAAACTATTAAAGCGCATATTGCTGACATTATCGAAACCCTCTGTCACTGCATTTATCAATGGGATGTTTTCAGAAAGTTTTCCGTTGAACAGTGAAATCACCTACCATTATACGGAAAATGTTGACGGTAACCTAAAGAAAACCGTGGCGGATATAATTATAACTCTTCGCACAAAAGACCGAGTTCGCAGGTTTCATTTGGAAGAGCAGATTAATGACGATAATACTATTGTTATTAGGCTTTTTGAGTATGGCTTTGCTAATGCCCTACTGCATCAAACCACACAGGGCAATCGGATAACCCTGCCATTCCCCACACCAGCAATGATTTTCTTGGAACACACCGAGGCAACGCCAGACGAGGTTGTTCTGGAATTAGATTTTGGCGAAAGCGGAAAATTCGACTATCCCGTTAAGGCTATGAAGTTCTTGACCTACAGTGTAGAAGAATTATGCGAAAAGAACATGACTATTCTTCTGCCGCTGTATCTGTTGAAACTACGCCGTGAAACTGACAACGCTAAGAAGAGGACAGAAAAAAATCGGGAAGGTGCATTGCGGGATATTGCTAAAAAGTTAAAAACCTAATAGACAAGAGTATCCTACCTGCCATTACTGAAAGTGAAAAGACAGGTAATATAACCCATAGTGATGCGTTTGAGTTGATACGCTTACTCAGTCGCTTGTACGACTACCTATATGATGGAATAGAAGAATTCAAATTGGAGGAGGTCAAATCCATGTTGGCAGACACATTGGTATTGGAATATGATGTTGAACTTGCTGAGGTTGAGGCAAGGCATGAAGAAAGGCTTATGGCAGAAAAAAGGGCTATTGCCCGTAGTATGAAAGCTGATGGTGACTCTGTTGAAAAAATAGCTAGGAATACAAGGCTCTCCATTGCTGAAATAGTAAATTTGTAAACGCACAAAATAAGCCTCTGCATGGTAAAGTAAAACCGTAAAGAGGCTTATTTACTGCCTTTAGAGGGGTGTGCAAGGGGGTGTAAAAATCCGCACACCCTTTGCACACCCCTCTGGTGCGTTTCCACGTTATCAAGTAATTGTACGCATATCAACGTGAATACGCCCTATTTGACGTTAGTTTTGATACAAAATGCGTTCTATGATTGTGCAAATTTACTGGAAATTACCTTCCAATTATTTTGCACATTTATAGCAAATATTATTTTTTACGCTTTTTTGTAATTCGCTCCCACTTTTCTTTAATCATTTGGGCGCGTTTTGCTGTACCTTCCGGGTCAGCACAATATTTTGCACCATCCCATATCAACATATCCCCTTCTTTTACTCCTTTTGGCAATTGCGTCCTAGGACAATCGGAAGTAGCTTGCGAATCCAAATCTTCTAGTACTGCAAAGCCCTCTTCAAAACGGTCTACTACCCATGCCATGCCATTACCTCCACTTCTCCAAATACCTCTGTTTGCCGTGCCGAAATCTTACGTATCTTGACCATTTCCAGCAAAGCTAAGAACGTCACAATACATTCTTGCCGTGTTTTGCATTCAACAAACAACTGAGAAAGCCGAAACTTGCCATTTTCCCGCAAACAAGCCTCAATCTGCTCCATTTTATCTGTAATAGTATGCTTTTCGCGTGGTACCTCACCAAAATTCTGTCGAACAGTGTCCACTTTCAAAGCTTGCCGCCGCATTACATCCGCAAAAACTTCTCTAAGCATGTCCGTTGTTATAGCTTCCAAATATTCGCTTGGACAACGTACAGTCGGCTTTTTTACCAACGAATATTCAGGTTCACGGAAAAGCCGCTGTCCTGTGGATTCCAACTCCCGCAAGGCTTCCGCCAAAGCTTGGCAATATCGATATGCAATCAGCTTTTGTACCAAAGCCTCGCGGGGGTCGTCATGTCCCTCTTCTTCTTTAACAGGACGCGGAAGCAACATTCGTGACTTAATTTCAAGCAAAGTTGCGGCCATTACTAAAAATTCACTCATGCCGTCCATATCAGCAGGCATATCCCTAATAGCCTCCAAATATTGTCCGGTAAGTTTTGCCATTGGGATATCGTAGATATCTATTTCGTGTTTCTCAATCAATTTTAATAATAAATCCAGTGGGCCTTCGTAAGCCTCAAGTTGAATGTGCAAGGACTGCATAACGAACGCTTACCAAGGAAACCGCACTGGAAGCGGTGTGCGTCCTACAATAAGAGCCGTAACAGGATGAATAATCATACCCACTATGCCAAAAAACATTAGGACTAGCAACAATACTTGCAGAAGCTTTTCATTTTGCGTCATTTTCACTGCCGAATTAGGCGAAAGGAACGTCTGCAAAATCTTTGCACCATCCAAAGGATATATAGGAATAAGATTAAAAAGTGCGGTTCCCACACTCACCCTAGAAAGCATAACAATTATTTCCCTAACCCAAAACAAAACATAATAAATAGTAAAATTTCCTTCTGCAAAGAGACGTTGCAATACAGGAAGCAATATCTGCGCCAAAGCCGCAGCTAGTAACCCCGTAAATAAATTAACCAAAATAGGGGTAAGATTGGTAATCACAACGCCTTTTTTGCGGTCTTTGTAGTATAAAGGCGAAGTAGGTGTGGGATTACCCCATCCAAAGCCAAAAATAAGGGTAATAATAAAGCCAAGAGGGTCAATGTACTTTAGAGGGTTGCCCGAAAGTAACCCGTTTTTTCTGGGCGTTGGGTCGCCAAGCCTATCACTACAATGCGCCCTGGATTTTTCGCGTAATGCCATTGTAATAAATGCCGCCGGTATCGTTAATAGTAAACCGATTAAAGAAAGTGTCATATTATTTGTCCCTCAACGCTATTTGCAATGTGGATTGCAAATGCGCCAAAATATCCTGCATTTGCGCAGTTATTTCCGAATCGGTAAGAGTACGGTCAGCGGCACGGAAAGATAAGCTATAGGCCATTGACTTGTAGCCTTCCTCTACTTGTTTACCTTGATATACATCAAAAAGGGTTAAACCGGATAATAGCGCGCCAGCTTTTTCACGTATGGCTTTTTCTATATCTGCGGCGGAAATTTCCTGCTTCACCTGAAGGGCAATATCACGCGCCATAGCTGGATATTTGGGTAAAGGCGAAAATGGAGTTTTTTTGCTATTTTTCTCCACAAAATTTAACAAATATCCAAGTTCGATAACGGCGATATAAACCCTTGTCCCAATCTCATAGTTAGCAGTAACATCAGGGTGAATCTCGCCTACATAACCTCCATAATATCCTTGTTCTCCATCATAAAACATTAGCGCGGCTGTTCTGCCTGGATGGGTTTCTGGAGCATTTACATTATTCGGCCAAGGTTCAATACGAAAATCCTGTATCCTCAATGAAGAAAGCAGTTGTTCTACATCGCCCTTCATATCAAAGAAATCCATAGATAAACCGCGTCCATGAGCGTATGCTCCAAATATAAGTTGCACAGGTTCGTCGGGTAGTTCTGTCATCGGAACTTGGCGTGGTCTATATACCTTTGCCAATTCAAACAATCGTGCCGATTCATTACGGCGATTGAAATTAAGGGCAAGGCTTTGCAATATTCCGTTTAATGATGTAGTACGCATAATGCTAAAATCTTCGCCCAATGGGTTGCTTATAGTTACAGAGTTACGCAATTCCGAATGCTGAGGAATGTTTAATTTATCGAAAATTTTTGGGCTTTCAATGGTGCAAGTCATGGCTTCACTGTACCCCAAAGCCGTCATAATATATTTAATAGTATCTTCGGCCTTCTGGTGTAGAGTTTTACTTCCGCCCAAAATATTCCGTTGAATCGGATTGACCGGAATCTTGCTATAGCCATAAAATCTTGCCACTTCTTCCGTAATATCAGCTTCACAAGAAATATCAGCACGGAAGGTTGGTATAATCGCCTTGCCGTCCTTGCTTTCAATTTCCAGTTGTCCTAAGATTTCTACCATTTCGGTGACGGAAATATCTGTGCCTAGCAGACGGTTTATATTTGAAGGGTCATAAGTCACCGTCCATGACTCACGCGGTACAGCATAATTATCTACAACGCCTGGCACTACCTCGCCGCAACCTAGTTCTTCCACCAACTGCATAGCGCGATTAATGGCTTTTATCGGAAGGTTAGGGTCAAGCCCTTTTTCAAAACGAGCCGAAGCATCAGTACGCATTCCAAGCTTTTTGCAAGTAAGGCGAACATTGGTACCGTCAAAATTTGCCGATTCAAATAAAACGGCCGTCGCATTGCCACTTACCTTTGAGTTTTCACCACCCATAATACCTGCTAGTGCCACTGCTCTTTCAGGGTCGGCTATAACTAGCATTGATTCATCCAATACACGAGTTGTACCATCAAGAGTGATAAAGGTTTCATCTTTTTTGGCATTGCGAACAATAATAGATTTTTGGGCAATATGGTCAATATCAAAGGCATGTAGCGGCTGTCCATATTCAAGCATTACATAATTAGTAATATCCACAATATTATTGACAGGGCGTAACCCTGCTGCTGTAAGCCGATGACGCAACCACTGAGGCGAATCAGCAATTGTAACATTCTTTACCACACGGGCAACATAACGCGAACATAGGTTAGGATTTTCAATTGTCACCGAATCAATATAATCCGTTGCCTGTCCTTGTCCTTCTTCTTTAAGAGTAACGGGTGCTATTGTAAGCCTTTGCTTATAAGTTGCCGCCACTTCTCGCGCTATACCAATAACCGACTGACAATCAGAACGGTTGGAGGTTAACTCAAACTCAATTACATTATCCGTTAGTTCCATAATGGGACGAACATCCGCCCCAAGGGGCTGCGGCTCTTGAAATACATATATTCCATCTTCTGGCGATTCGGGATAGTCTTGTCGGGTATAACCCAATTCTTCAATAGAGCAAAGCATACCGTTGGAAACTTCACCGCGTAATTTACCCTTTTTAATAGCAAGCCCGCCGGATAATTTCGCCCCATGAACCGCCACTGGTACATAATCACCAACTTTCAAATTGGTGGCACCTGTAACAATCTGTAGTTTTTCTGTACCAACATCCACTTGTGTTATCAATAGCTTATCAGCATTGGGATGTTTTTCTATGGATTCCATGCGCCCCACTACTACGCCGCTGATTTCCTCACCCAGTTGAATATGGGATTCAGCAGTAATTCCGACTAAGGTGATATCCTCCATAAACTGGCGGATACTTTTCTCGGGGGGTATGTCAACATAGGTTTTAAGCCAAGACAGAGGTATATTCATTGAGAAATCCTTTCAGCAAAAGTATACAAAATAAAACATAAACATAGGAACAGGCTCTAAAACTGAGCCAAAAACTGCATATCATTTTCATATAATAAACGTAAATCTGGTATACCGTACCGTTGTAGTACAATCCTATCTATGCCCATGCCAAAGGCATAACCTGAATATTTTGTAGGGTCAATATTGCAGTTTCTTAGCACATTTGGGTGAACCATTCCACAACCTAATAATTCTATCCAGCCAGTGTCTTTGCAAACACGACAGGGTTCTTTGCCACCGCAAACATAACATTGCACGTCCATTTCGGCACTAGGCTCCGTAAAAGGGAAAAAACTAGGGCGAAAACGTACTTGAGTGCCTTCCCCTAAGATTTTTTGCGCGAATGTAGTAAGAATCCCTTTCAAATCGCCCATTGTTATGCCTTCGTCCACCACCAAGCCTTCCAACTGGTGAAAAACTGGTGCATGTGTGGCATCCCAATCATCGGCACGATAAACCGCTCCAGGTGCAATAATTCGGATAGGAGGCTTTTGTTTTTCCATCACTCTTATTTGCACGCCTGAAGTTTGCGTGCGCATTACAAACCCGCCTTCTACATAAAAAGTGTCTTGTTCGTCTTTAACAGGATGGTTGGCCGGGATATTAAGAGCCTCAAAAACATAATAATCTGTTTCAACATCAGGGCCATCTGCAATGGTAAACCCCATGCCAATAAATAATTCCTTCATTTCATCCAAAACTATTGTTAGAGGATGTAAATGCCCAAGTTTACGTTTGCGTCCGGGCAGTGTAACGTCAAGTTTTTCACTTAATAGAGCTTGCTCTGTTTGTTCACGCTCAAGGCCATGTCGTGCCTCTTCCAAATGCTTTTCTACATGTAAACGCAACGCATTAACACGCTGTCCCATAATAGGACGTTCCTCTGGAGACATGGAACCCAAAGATTTTAATAGCTGGGTAACTTCGCCTTTTTTACCCAATAACTTAACTCGTAGGTCTTCTAATAGGGCAATGCTGTTAGCATCACGCAATTGCACCTCAAAATTTTCTTGCAGTTGAATAATAGGGTCTTGCATAATTGCTCCTTTCTGAGAGATTGATATCTCACAACCATCTATACTCGCCCATTCTTTAGACTTCTTATGAAAAAAGCCCCCGTCCCCACTGGAACGAAGGCTCGCATCTAGTTGGCGGCACTCATAGTTTTGATTGTTTTGTTTTGATTCAACCACATCACAAGCATTTCAACATGTGGATATGGAAAAAAGTATAGCACAGGCCGTTGCTACTGTCCAGAAATTTTCTAGTTGTTTTCCAAAATTATACTTCATAACTTTTTAGGTCATGTTTCCACTAACCTTATTGAAGTTTCTGTATAGCAAGTAAATTACAAATCCAGCTAACATCAAAAAACCTGCACTTACAAATGTTACGCGAAAACCATAAACATCTGCCATTACGCCGCCTAACATAGGGCCAACTGTCATTCCAATATCCAAGCCAATCATATAAGTGCCAGTAGCTACAGTACGCCGTGTTCTATCTAAACGCTGTAAACAATCCGTTTGAATCGCAGGCATAGCACTTCCTGCCCCCAAAGCAAACAAAATAGCAGCAAGAACTACTGGCAAAACACTATAGCCCATACCTATTACCATCATTGCCACCGCGGCCAGTATATATCCGGGTATAATTGCATAAGCAACACCTTTGCTGTCTGTCATTCGGCCAATAACTGGGCGTGTTACCAAAACCACAATCGCATGAATAACGAAATATAGTCCAACACCTTCAATACCTCTTTCATATCCAATAAGCACAAGAAACGAAGTAACAAGGCCATTACCAAGCATAAATACTGCTACAAAACCCACATTTGGAAATAGCTCTACAGCAACCAAATCTTGAAAACGAAAAGTTCTCTCTGTTTTTTCCAATGCAAAATGATTATATTTTAGTGCGCATATCGACAATCCGGCCATCATAATTACCACGCCACTAACCGCAAAGCACACTTGATAAGAAAAACGCTCAAGAAGAATAATCCCCACATTTGGCCCTATTGCCATTCCTATTATCTGGCCAATTCCAAGAAATCCAACCCCTTCTCCCATACGCTCTTTGGGGATAAAGTCTGCACCAAGTGCAAAAGCCATAGTACCACTTAAAGCAACCTTCCAAAAAACCAATGGACAAGAACCCTGATAAATACAGGGGTTTGAGCCTATTGGTTTTTTCAAAAGAGGCATAAGGGGTGTTCCAAAACTAATACACTGATAATATAAAATCAATGTATTGGAGTTGGAAACTTGAAAGAGGAAAATGCAAAAATTGTGATTCCAAAAGAATTACAAAAAGAAATGCTAAAATTCTTTTTGAAGACCTCTATCCCACGCAAGAAATTAGAAAAAATCAAGCTTTCATCTGAAAATAATACAGATGGAGGAGAAAGAAAATGAAGGAAAACAAAAGAAATTTAAGCACGGCAATCTATGTTCGGGTTAGTACAGACGAGCAAGCACAAGAAGGGTTTTCAATTCGGGCGCAAACGGACAAGTTAAAAGCGTATGCAATGTTGAAAGATTGGGACATTTTCGACATTTACAGTGATGAGGGCATAAGCGGGAAAAACATTGTTGACCGCCCTGCAATCAATCGACTCATTGACGATATTAACGCCGGAAATGTCAATAATGTGCTGGTCTTTAAGGTCGATAGATTGACGAGAAGTACCAGAAATTTGCTGGAATTGGTGGAGCTATTTGAGGAGAATGATTGTGCATTTAATAGCCTTACGGAATCCATAGATACCGATACCCCTAGCGGGCGTATGTTTCTAAAAATCATTGGAATATTCGCAGAATTCGAGCGTGAGAATTTGGTTAGCCGTCTAAAACTGGGCTTTGAACGCAAAGCAAAAGAGGGCTACACGCTGGCAAATTTCAAAATGAGTTATGGCTATTCCAAGGAGAAAGGGCAAAAAATCCAAACAATTCAGCAAAATGAAGCGCAAATTGTCCGTGAAATATTTTCAATGTATTTGGATGGCAATAAATCTATGACAGGCATAGCAAAGTTACTCAACCAACGGAAAATACCAACAAAAATGAATGGTGCTTCATGGGAATCAACTAGCATTAGAGGGATACTAACAAACCCGACCTATATAGGGAAAGTACGGTATTCACTAGCGGATGAGTCACGATATTTTGAAGTGGATGGACATCATGAACGCATTATTTCAGATGAGATTTTCAACCTTGCACAAGAAAAAATCAAGAGTATGCCCGCCGTTTCACGCACAAAACGCCCTCGGGAAGTCAACTATTTTTGTGGGGTGACTGTGTGTGCATGTTGTGATGGCAAGTTCACTACCCACAACTACACGAACAAAGCCGGAAACGATAGATGTATGTATAGATGTGTCAAAAAAATTTACCATAAAAATGAGGATATAACCTGCAAATCTCCCACGATTAGCCACGAAAAGCTGAATACAGCATTTATTGAATACATAAGAAATTACGACGATTTCACAACGGTTGATGAGGTGGAAATTGACAACAACAAGGCAAGAAAAGAGCAAGAACTACAGGAATATATCAAGGAGTGTGAGCGGAAATTAGAGGTCTTGGAGGTGAGAAAAAAGAGGATAGTGGAACAATATGTAAATGAGGAAATTTCATTTGTGGAATATCGGGATATGTTGGGCGTTTTCAGTGATAAACTTGAGGTTTTAACGCTGGAAGTGCAAAGGGCAAAAATGGAATTGCCAAATGAGAATGAGATTCCTGACATTCAAAAAGATGATATTATTGCGAATATTAAAGAGAATTGGGACTATTTGAATAACGCTGAAAGAATGATGTTTTTGCAAAGGTTTGTAAAGAAAATAACCATAAAAGTTGAGAAGCAACATGCAAAGTCAAATGTTGTGAGAATTGAGGGGATTGATTTTAATTCGGTGCGTGAGCCGATTATCAAAAAAGGCGGGAAAGCAAAGAAAAACGCCGTTAGGGATAACCTTAACGGCGTTCGGGTGCGGTAGTTGAATATGTGGGGGCGTGGTGCAAATTCCGTGGATGGAATGCGTGCCCACGCCTCTTTTTTTGCTGTCCAGCATATTTTTGGATTAATTTATAATGGTTGCTTTTGGATTGCAATTAATATGGGATATGCGAGACAGGGCTTTGCAAGTTATCTTAATCGTTTCAATATCCTTGTCTTGCAAAATCCCACTCCAATACTCTCTTAGCAAAAGCAAGCTCTTCTGGTGGTAGCAACGATTCTACTACACTTACAGTTCCTTGAAGTGCTATATCGTTCATAATTTTTACAATATCACTTCTTAGCTCCATTTCCTTGGCATTGCCTATATCAGCCATATTTGCTTGCGCTCCCATGCGAATTAATTCTCGCACAGGCTTCTGAAGCTTAGATGCTTTATCAAAACCGGGTAGCATTATTTTCCTCCTCTCTGAATATTTGCAATATATAATAAATGTTGTACCTAATAGAAAATGCAATGTGTAATTTTGTAACTTTTATCGTAGTTATTCTGGAAACCACGCTGATAAGGTAGCTTCCTTCTCTTGGGGTGTCCATTTCTTCCTTATGTTTTTTGCCTCTCGTAAATTTCGCCTTATTTGTGAACGATGCTCTTTTTTTGTTAATCCAGTGCTTTGCAAGTCTGGCGAATTATCATAATCTTTGTCGTATTCTTCGTTTGCCTGTTTTCGCCTTAAAATTGCTTTCTTTATTGCTGTCGTGGGGTGTAAAACAGCGTTTAGTATCGAAACGAACTTATTTTCAGGCTCTATTCCAAATTTGCGGAAGTTATCAAGCCCTGCAATCATTTCAAAATACGAGGTTTCATCCCTTTCTAATAAATTATATTGATTTTCTAAAATTTGTGGGTCAAACAATGCCGATTCAATTATTATATCTTCACCTATACGTTTCGCTATATTTTGTGCGTGATAAGTTTCTGTTCGATAATGCTGAACCAAAAAACAACTTTTATTTGAAAGTTTACTCGCTATTAAATTTGTTACACCCTCGTTAAGTCCTCGACCAACTGCAAAGGTTACATTGTGCGTTTCTCCTGTTTCTTTGTTTACTTCTTTTTTGACATCAACAATCATTAACCCAATACGTCCAACAAAAAGCTCGTTATTATCATCAAACTTTTCCAACGTAAAGCAACTGCTAATTTTATGCGCCAGTTCATGCGCTCTGTTGAATTCATCTGCATGAAGAATTGAAGAAAACTCAATCCTTCCATCTGGATAAGAGGAAGCGTTAGCTGTAAGACTAGGATTATAAGAATAAGCTGGATTTTCGGGACTGGAATCCCCCCGCATTTTTTCCTCTAGCCACTTTCGGGGGTTGTCAATACCACGTTTAGTCAATATATGACCAAATGCTTTTGCTCCATTTTTCGAGAATTTTTTAATGTCTCGTTCAAATAGTCTAGCAAGCTTCTTATTGATTCTTTTTGCATAGCGTTCTTGTCTGTCTACTTCGTTGTTTTTAATTAATTTCAGGGGAAACTCCTTTAATAGCTTTCGTCTCCCCTTTGAAGCTGTTTACTAATTTTTGGTTTCACTAATCCTTAAAGGTACACTTTTATGGAGTAGTGTAGATGTATGTAAAAAATAGTAATTTTTAGGAGTTTTTATGCTGTCAATATTAAAAAATTGGGCTAATTTGAAAAAAATACTTGCAATTTATCGAGGAGTGTAATAGAATTCTCTTGTCCGAAGGAGTCCATAAAAGTGTACTTTTTTAGACAGCTTAATGTGTCGAATTTTGGCGCAACTGTCGGTATTTTCGCAGTTTCACATAGAATGCAGAACGGCTCATTTTGCAACGTTTTAGGACTTCGTCAAATTTCATTTGTCCATGTTCCCATTTTCCTATCAATTCGCCAAAATTAGCGGGCAACTTTGTTTCTGGTCTTCCGAACTTCACACCCCTTGCCTTAGCCGCCTCTATCCCATCCGCCTGCCGTTTGCGTATACTTTCACGTTCGGATTGAGCCACAAATGACAACACTTGAAGAACTAGGTCTGCTATAAACGTGCCGATTAGGTCTTTATACTGGCGTGTGTCTAATATCGGCATATCAATCACGGCAATGTCTACTCCCATCTCTTTTGTTAATATTCGCCATTGGTTTTGTATTTCCTCATAGTTGCGCCCTAGTCGGTCAATGCTCACTATGTAAAGCAAATCGCCTGTTTTTAGTCGTTTAATCATGCGTTGGTATGCCTTGCGCCGGAAGTCTTTGCCCGATTGCTTATCAATGAATAAATTTGCAGGTAAAACGCCCTTTTCTCCTAACGCTAATACCTGCCTGTCCTCGTTTTGGTCAATGCTTGATACTCTGATATAGCCATATGTTTTCATTAAAAAGCCCCTCTCTATAGATAAATTCTATAAAAAGGGAACTAGGATAATGTGTATGTAAAAAACATGCTATTTACCGCCCTCTATCCCTATCTCTAATGCGCTCCAATTCCTTCTCACGCTCACGCATTTTGATGACAGCCTCTTGCTGGTTGGGTGGCAATTCTTGCAAAATTGCCGTATATTCCTGCTCGGTCATTTTTAAGCTTGATTCACTTCTCATCCGTGCAAGTCGCTCTTTTGGCGATAAATTTCTATTGCTCATTTCATTTTCTAATTGCTCAAATCTATCTAAAATCCGCTGTCTATCACGGCTGATATCTGCTAATAATCGCCGTTTGTAATACTCCGCTTTGAAGGAATCACGGTCAAAAACCATGGCTGGCAAACTAGCCTGCAACTGCTCTTGTTTGCGTGACATCTCTGCAACCGCCGTTTCAAGCCGCTTTATCTCTGCTTGGGCTTGCTCGGGCTTGATGCGGAATGATTGCTGGAACTGGCGTGTGGCTTGTTCTTGCTTGCGCTGGACTGAGTGTATTTGCTCGTCAATGCCCTGTTTGCTCCTTAATATGCCTGTTTTCTGCCGTTCGGCTCTCAGCGTTTCCGCTTGTTTGCGGTATGTATCAATCAATTTTGCACGGTCTATAATCGCATTAATTTTAGTGTGGGCAACGTCCTTTTCTCGCTTTATTTCAGCTACTTTCTGCTCAATCTCAAATGTTTTGCAATCGGCAACTATGTACGCTTCTTTCAATTCGTGCAATTTATCCGCCGTCGCTTCGGGCATAGCTTCACGCTCCAACGCCTTGTTTTGCGCCATAATCTCACGATTTTCGTTGCCTATCCTTGTTTTGATGCCCCTATTTTCTAGGTTCCAATTTTCATGCCCCATATGCTTTGTCGGCGTGCGGTCTATGCCCTGCGCTTTTAGCGTGCGGTGGTCTATGCGTTCGTTTATCCCCAAACGCTCAAACTCTCTGTTTACCGTATTCGCCCAATTTTTACGCCATTCTATAAGGGTTTTTGTTTCACCCCAATTAACCAACTTTATATTATTACTTCTATATTCGCCATTTTTCGATTTAATCCTATTGCCATTTTTATCAAGAATATACTCTTTTTTAGACTTCGCACCCCATGAACCATCCTCGTTAATCGGGCGAACGGTCAACATGATATGCACGTGCGGATTCTCCTTCTGAATCGCTAGGTCTTGGAACGGATATGCCTCGTCCTTGCGCTCGTGAATATGCCCCGCATGGATGGAGAAATCCGCACACATTCCCTTGCTCACAAAATTTTTCTGAACATATTTTTGCACAAGTTTTATTTGCTGTTCCCTCGTCAATTCATTCGGCAAGGCAATTTCAACTTCACGGGCAAGACGTGCGTTTTTTTGATACTCTCTTTTTTCAACTGAGTTCCACAAAGTCATTCGGTCTTGGTACGATTTCGGGGCGTGTTCTGGCAACATTATTTCACTGTAAACAACCTCGCCTTTGTGCGTGAAATCATGCTCGTTTAACTGTTCGCCCGAACGATAGGCTGCCGACCTAAGAATCCTACGGCGGTTAGTGTAATCGTGGGTTCGTCCGTCATATTCGTTACGTATTTTTACGCCCGCACGATAGGAGATTGCACCGACCGCCGACCGTCCTTGACCCCGCCCAATAATTTTAACAGATAGGTGAAATATAGCCACGGCTTGCACCTCCCGCATGTAATTTCTACACAATATGCGGGACTGCTTGGGCATGTTGCCAAAAAAGCACCAGCGGTTTTTGCTGGTGCGTAAGTGCGCCCTTGATAGCCTATCGGGGCTGGCTGATTGCGTGGTCTTGGCTGAGGGTTTTTCATAGCGTTGTTGCGTAAGCAACGAGCAAGTGCATATGAGCGTGAGCGACATATGCCACGGTTTTGAGCATATATCTGTCATAAAGGGGAACGATTGCAATGACGGAATCCGAACAAAGACGGCTGGAGGAATTACGCCAAAAGATGGCACAAATGAAAGCGCAAGAGCGGGCGATTATCGCCCGTGATAACGAGCGCAAGCGCAAAGAACGCACACGCCGATTGATTCAAATGGGTACAATCGTTGAAAAGTGTCTTGATTGTGCGGATATTACCGATATGGATGAGTTTGAAAACTTGCTGAAAATTAAGCTGGGGGCGGTGGATGGATAAATATGTGTGCAATCATTCAAAAATGAAGTCACAAACGCAAAAATCCAATACATAGACCGCCCGCCCCATAGCAATCACAAAGACTGGAATGAGCAACTAATGCACGCTAAAAAACACAATAAACCCATCCAACGACTTTTGAATCGTGGTTCGGCTGGCAATAAAGAATTAAGTGAGAAATCTCGCTGACTTTTCCTTGTCAATGGTAGAGTGGAGATTTTTTTAGCGGTTTTTGCTAGAAAAATACTACTCGACATTGACAACACACCAAAAAACACAATATTAAACGGGTGTTTGTCACCATAAGGGGACAAATGCCCATAGTTGCTATGTTTTTTGCTTTGAACTGACGGCTTTTATATAGAATCTACCACAAAATATCACAACATTATAAATTTCACTACAAATTTCATTGTTTTTATCTAAAAAGTGTTGACAAATTTTGTTGTGTTTTATATAATGAAAGTAGATGAAAAGGCTTGTTCACGGGCTTTTTGGAAGGTTTAATTACAGAAAACATTAGCCCATGTATGACCCGTATTGGTATCACCCAGGCAAGATTCGGCGCGAATACATAAAGTAACGTTGCAAACCCATTCAAGGTCAAGGAGATGATAAGCAAGTGCTTTTTGTTAAGCCTGTCCCCCATTACACTTGCAAAAGGCCGTCCTGCCAAAGCAATAACCGAAAACATTCCGGTTACCACTCCCGCAGTTGAAAGTGTTGCACCAAGGCTAACAGCAAATCCGGGAACAAGCGGCATAATCATTCCAAAAGCACTAAAATTCACAACGCTTACAACAAGCAAAAATATAAATTCCTTACCCCACCCACAACTTTGTGGGGGATTCTTCAATGGTCAAAAATATCAACTCCATTAATTTTCTAAAAATTTTTCAATAGGTTTGCAAAAAGTTTACATTTAATGTTAGAAACTGCCTTTATAGCTTAAAATTCTCTCAAAAAGTATACACAGTTATTGCAAGTTTATCAAATTGCAATGTAAAATTTCATGATGTGTTTTTTTGTCAAAAGGCACTATATTTGACACACCCTAGGAAAAAAGATACAATAGCAAGCGGCAAAATTGACTGGAGGTGCATGGGTCACATGTCTGTCTTGCATATAGTAGTGACAGTGGTGGTGGCCGTTTTTTGCCTTTTTGTGGGTTTTTTCGCGGGAGTTTTGTATAGGAAAAGAATTGCGGAGTCAACCATGGGTTCTGCTGAAATACAAGCGGAGAATATTGTTGAGGAGGCCAAAAGGACTGCGGAAGCACGTTCTAAGGAGATGCTTTTGGAAGCTAAAGAAGAAAGCATCAAAACAAAGAACGAAGCTGAAAAAGATGCAAAAGAGCGCAGAAACGAGTTGCAACGTTTAGAAAAACGGTTGCTTCAAAAGGAAGAAGCTTTAGACCGTAAGTTAGAGACGCAGGAAAAAAAGGAAGAACAATTGCGCAAAAAGTCCGAAACGCTGGACGCACAACATCAGGAAGCGGCAAAAACACTGGAACAGCAAAAAACGGAATTGGAGCGTATTTCTGGGCTTACCACCGAGCAAGCTAAGAAGATGTTGGTAACATCCATCGAAAGTGAAGCACGGTTTGAATCGGCAAAAATGGTACGGGATATAGAAGCAAGAGCACGTGCCGACGCCGACAAAAAAGCAAAAGATATACTGTCTACAGCCATACAGAGGTGTGCAGTAGACCATGTAGCAGAAACTACCGTTTCGGTAGTGCAACTGCCCAATGATGAAATGAAGGGGCGCATTATTGGGCGTGAAGGGCGTAACATACGCACATTGGAATCGCTAACTGGTATAGACTTGATTATTGATGACACACCTGAAGCCGTTATTCTTTCAGGCTTTGATTCCATGAGGCGTGAAATTGCACGTATTGCCTTGGAAAAATTAATCCTAGATGGGCGCGTCCACCCAACGCGCATTGAAGAAATGGTTAACAAGGCAAAAAAAGAAGTTGAGGTAATGATTCGCGAAGAGGGCGAAACTGCCACCTTTGAAACGGGCGTTCATGGCATCCATCCCGAACTTATACGCCTGCTGGGCAAACTTAAGTTCCGCACCAGCTATGGGCAGAATGTGTTGAAGCATTCGATGGAGGTCGCCTATTTATGCGGGCTTTTGGCCGGAGAGCTAGGAGTTGATGTTACTCTAGCAAAACGAGCCGGTCTGCTTCATGATATTGGAAAAGCGGTAGACCACGAAATGGAAGGTTCCCATGTGTCAATAGGCGCAGGGTTATGTAAAAAATACCGCGAGTCAGATTTGATAGTAAATGCGGTGGAAGCACATCATGGTGATGTGGAGCCCACCAATATTATTTCCGTTATAGCCCAAACGGCAGATGCTATTTCAGGGTCACGGCCAGGGGCGCGACGAGAAACACTTGAAGCGTATATCAAACGTTTGCAAAAACTGGAGGCTATTGCCGAAGAGTTTAAGGGCGTTGAAAAATCTTTTGCGATTCAGGCTGGACGTGAGTTACGTATTATTATTATCCCGGATGAAGTGGACGATGCAGGTATGACTTTGTTAGCACGAGATGTAGCCAAAAGGATAGAAGGCGAACTGGAATATCCCGGCCAAATCAAGGTAAACTTGATACGTGAGACACGTGCAATTGAATATGCTAAGTAAAGAACAAGTTAAAGAACAAGTAAAAACCGACCAGTAACTACGGTCGGTTTTTTAGTGTGCTTTAATATGCAAAGGGGGGTCTTTGTAGCGGAAATGGTAATTAAATATACTACTTGTAATCACTTGAAATATGGTGCATAATAATATTAGGGCGGGATACAAGGAATAATCTAGTTGCCTGTAATCGCTTTTTCATTACCTCAATCTGCTAATTGAAACACATTTCCATCAGGCTTTTTACGAAAAATTACTACATTGTGTAGAGCAGTAATTTTTGCAAAAGTTTTATTAATAAGCAGGGGCGATTTTTATATGAATAGTGTTATCATGGGCATTGCGAACTGGTATATTTGGGGGATTGCCGCCATTTTTTTGGTCATAATATTTCTGGCCATTTATTACATATTAAAGCTTAATCATAGGCTACGTGAAGTGAATAGGGAACTCAGCCTCAGTCAAGAAGTCATCTCAAACTTGATAGCCGATACTACCATAATACGTGAAGAACAACTCAGAGGTAATTATAAGTATTTGATAGATAAGCAAAAGTATGAGGGAATACATGCGGAAATTGTACGTAACATAAATGTAATTATTGAAGAGTTTGACGCTAGAAGAAAAGATATGTTGTCATATATTTCAGGTATTGCCAATGGTGATTTTAATGCGCATCATTTTCCGGGAAATGACCATACAATAGAGGGGCTAAAAGCCAATATAAATGGCCTTTCGGATGAAATTGGCCAAATGGTTTTACATATTCAAGCGGGGGATATAAACTTTTTATTGGATTCCACAAAATATAAAGGCGAATGGGCTTATTTGGTAGAACAATTAAATGGCGTTATGGTAGCAGTGGCAGAACCAGTTAAAGCTATCAAATTATTTTTGGACGATGTGAAAAACGGCAATTTTGAAAATACTAAAATTGATAAACCACTATATGGCATTTTTGAGGATGTTTATATTAGCCTTTGTAGTTCAAATGAAGTAACTTCGGATTATGTCACCGAAATACGGAATGTGCTTGAGCATATAGCCAAGGGTGATTTGACTGTGTCTGTTCAGGGCGAATATGCAGGGTCATACATTCATATAAAAATGGCACTCATCTCAATTTTAGATTCCCTAAATTCAACCGTATCAGAAATCAATGAGGTTGTTGAACGTGTAGCCTCGGGGGCATCACAAATGTCCAATGATACCACAAGTCTTGCAGATGGGGTTATTAGACAGACCGCTTCCATAGTAGAATTACGCAATTTTGTTGAAGCTGTTAAGGAAAAGGCAATGGAGGCAAGCGGTAATGCGGCTTCTGCAAATACAAGCACTATGCTTTCAAAGGTATATGCTACGCATGGTGCCGAAACTGTTAAATCAATGAGTGAAATCATGGATAGGATTAAAGAATCCAGCAAAAATATCTCTAATATTACAAATGTTATTTCCAGTATCGCATTACAAACTAATTTGCTCGCGCTAAATGCCTCTATTGAAGCCGCTCGTGCGGGCAAACATGGCAAAGGTTTTTCTGTTGTGGCAAGCGAAGTACGTATTTTGGCCGTAAAAAACCAGAAATCCGCTTCTGATACTGCATTGATAATTGAAGGCGAAATGGAAAATGTGGAAGAAGGGTTAAGTGCTGCTGAGAACGTCACGGGCTTATTTGAAGTTATAGCGGGCAACATAAACGAAATTTCTGACCTTGTATCGCATATTGCCATTATTTGTGAAGAACAAGCGGGGTTAGTAGTAAATATAAATCTACATGTTTCCGAAATAGCTCAGGTTGCTAATGATACCATGATACATGTAGAAGAATCTGCCACGGCTTCTAAAGAATTGGCTGCACAGGCTGAATTATTGAGGGATAAGATTGCCTTTTTCAGCCTTAAAAATATAATTTAGGAATGGGCGAAAAATTTGGGAAGTTATTTTTTAGACATTCCTTAATAGGAGGAAAAACATGCTCTGGAGTAGTATTTATGAAACTGGCAATCCAGATGTGGATGCCGAACACAAAGAGATTTTCTCATTGGTGGGAAAACTCGGTGGTGCTTCTAGCGCAGATAGGAAAGAGAAACTTGAAGGTGCTATTGACTTTCTAACCAACTATGTTACACGCCACTTCGCCCATGAGGAGCGTTTAATGGATGAGTCTGCATATCCAAAATCGGCGGAACATAAGGGTCAGCACAAGGCATTTGCCCAGGAAGCGGTAAAGTTTAAGCAGAGGATACTAAGTGAGGGTGATTCGCTCAACCTCAGCCTTGAAGTTAATAAAACTATAGTAGAATGGCTCACCGCCCATATAATGAACAGCGACAAGGCTCTTGCTAGTCATTATAAGCAGTGGTCAAAGAAGTAATTTGCCTTTTCGCAAAAGGGCATTTCATCCTTAAAATATTGGATGAAATGCCCTTTTGAATTCTAGTTTAGACTTATCCCGCTAGCCAGCGAACAAACAGCCTTTCCATTATATCTTGCACGGCGGCTTTTTCAATAACTTCAGGTATGACCAAATCGCTACGGCCTACCTCATTTCCTTCACAGGTATATACAATTTCTCCTGCTTTAGTGTACTTATCTACTGGAGCATTAATTGAATTGGCAATTTCAACATAATGGTCAATAACCACATGTTTACCCTTGGGTACCAGCACATTTGTCTGCTCCTTAATAACCACAGGTGACAATTGTATATTTCCCTTGTAAACTGTAATTTCACCCATTGGGGTGCCAGCAGGTTCTTTTTGTACTACTGCATAATTAGCATAGCCATAATCAAATAGTTTCATAGCAGAATCAAACCGTGTAGCGGGGTCAGGGGCACCCATTATTACAGCAATCAAACTCATACCATCTTTTTCTGCTGTGGCTGATATGCAGAACAATGCTTCTCCGGTAGAACCCGTCTTTAATCCCGTCGCGCCTGGATAACTACGTATCAGTCGATTTGTATTGGTCAACCCAAATTCTTCTTCACCGCGCCTTGTTCTGTGAATTATTTTATCAAGCCGTGTTTTGGTAAACTCAAAAACTTTGGGGTGATTGGTAATCAATTCTCGGGACATTATTGCTATATCATGGGCTGAGGAAACATGTCCAGGCGAATCCAAACCGCAGGCATTATTAAAATTTGTATCCTTCATGCCTAACTCTGCGGCTCTTTTGTTCATCATTTGTACAAATCCTTCTTCTGTACCTGCCAAAAGCTCTGCCATAGCCACTGACGCATCATTTGCCGAGGCTATTACAATTGATTTGACTAAATCTCGAACCGTTTGCTGTTCTCCTGGCTCCAAGAAAATCTGAGAGCCTCCCATAGAAGCGGCATGGTCTGACACTGTAACAATTTGATCCCATGTAATCCGTTCTTGTTCAAGTGCCTCATAAATCAGTAGCATGGTCATTACTTTGGTAACGCTGGCTGGGGCAAGTCGTTCACGAGAATTATGCTCCACTAAAATTTTTCCTGATTCCGCTTCCATCAACAAAGATGCTTTCGCATTTATTCCAATGGATTGCACTTCATTGGCCTTTATTTGCACGGACATCCCCAAAAACAAGGCAATTGCCAATGTAGTGGCAATCATAGCCTTTGCTTCGATTTTAGGCATTTTAAGCACGATTCTAAGCATATAAAAGTCCTCCCTACAGGTTCTACATCTTCTGCCTGTTAGGTTGGACTTTTTTGTAAAAAATATTCATGTTGAAATTTATTCCATAACTAATAGAATTCTTCTGAAATTTGCTTGCGGCAGATTTTTAGCTTACTTGCTTTCGTTTTCTCCTAATCATTTTGCCGATGCTGAAGAAACCCAAGGCATTTGCCACAAAAGGAAACAAGAAATATGCAAATAATAAAGTTAATATCACCCATGCCAAACTCCATGTATCAGCAAACATAACTATTGTCAATCTTGTAAGGACTACAGGCAAGCCCCAAATAACAGCACCCTTTACTGTATTGCGCCTTATTTCTTCAAGGGATTCAAGTTCAGATTCAATGTCGCTAAAAATCGGTGTTGCTCCTGCTACTGCGCGGAAAATCTGAAAACCATTACAGGCAACTATCGGAAACCAACCACTTCCCTCATAAATTGAAAGCATATCTTTTGTAACCTTTGCTTCCATGTTAGCGGCATAATCATAGTCGGCGGGTTCACCTTTCTCAAAACGATACCACCACATCGTAGTGCCACTCATGTGCCAACCTTGGTTGCTCATTTTTTTGAACAGAGCCATATCCTTTTCAGGCGATATGGCAATTCCGCTACCCATGATATATTTATGCTTTTTTGCCATTTTTGCCATTTTTGAACCCTCCCATGATTTTTTCTGCGAAAAATACAATTCTTTTTCGCCGTTCAAAGTTTTCGTTTAGAATTTTTTGTCCAGTGTCAGTAATCTTGTAAAGTATTTTGGAATCTTCCTCTCCGATTTCAGCAATCCACCCTGTTTGATTCAGCTTTTTTAGCGTTGTGTACATAGTAGCAGGACCTATATCAATGCTCTGCTCTGTTGTTTCTTGCACGGTTTTCATTATCCCATATCCGTGTATCGGTGTTGTTGTTGCCATCAGTATGAAAAAAATACTGTCAGTTAATTCGCCTGTTTCGTAAGGGCTTAGTTTTGCCATGTCAGACCTCCTTACGTATATCCATGATTGATATATTGTATCAATCATGGATATACGTGTCAATGCCCTTTTTACTTTGCTCAACAAAACAAAATTTGGGAAGTTATTTTTTAGACATTCCTAATTGGGATATGGGGTTGCACGTTTTAAGACGTTGGTGTAAGCTAGCCGAAGAGCAATATATAAATATTTGCGCAGAAAAGACCTAAAATTCCTTATTCTTGTATAAAATCTAAGAGTAAAGGTTCCAATTCCGCAGGATTTTTGTGGAAACTTATTGAGGAGGCAGAACTTCATGCAAAAAACTATTCGCAAAGGACTTACCTTTGACGATGTTTTATTGATTCCGGCATATTCTGAGATTGTCCCCGAGGACATAAAAATTGACACATTTCTAACGAAAAAACTCCGCTTAAATATTCCACTAATGAGCGCGGGCAGCATTACAGACGCGCAATTGGCCATTGCCATAGCACGTCAAGGAGGATTGGGGGTTATTCATAATGATATGTCCGTTAAAGAACAAGCCGCCGAGGTCGATAGGGTGAAGCGTTCTGAAAATGGGGTGATTACCGACCCGTTTTCCCTGTCTCCAAACAATTATGTGTATGAAGCTGAAAACTTAATGGCGCGATTTCGGATTTCTGGTGTGCCGATAATTGAAAATGGGAAATTGGTAGGAATTATTACCAATAGAGATTTGCGTTTTGAAACCGACCATAACAAAAAGGTTTACGAAGTAATGACTCGCGAAAACTTAATAACTGCCCATGAAGGCACCACTTTAGAGGAAGCAAAGGTTATTTTAACACGACATAAAATAGAAAAATTACCCTTACTTGATAAAAAAGGCAATCTTAAAGGGCTTATAACAATTAAAGATATCCAAAAAGCAATCAAGTACCCACATGCCGCAAAGGATTCTCAAGGGCGATTGCTGGTAGGTGCCGCAATTGGTGCCGACTATATTGAACGGATTAACGCACTAGTTGAGGCGCGTGCTGATGTTATTGTTCTGGATTCAATACATGGGCATTCACGGTCGGCTATCGAATGCGTGCGAGATATTAGAGCCGCTTACCCTGATTTGCAGATTGTAGCCGGAAATGCCACTACCAAAGAAGCCACAGTGGCATTGATTGAAGCAGGTGCTAACGCAATTAAGGTAGGAATGTGGGGTGGGGCAACGGGTGTTGGAATGCCTCATATTACTGCATTAATGGATTGCGTAGAAGCGGCACGACCTTATGATATCCCTGTTATTTCTGATGGGGGTATTCGATGCCCTGGAAGAATTGCTAAGGCTTTGGCAGTCGGGGCAAATTTATGTATGACCGTTGATATTTTTGCCGAATGCGACGAAAGCCGCGAACGTATTTTGTGTAAAAGTTCAACAGCGGAAATTATATCCCAGTTTATGAAAAATCTGAAATCAGCAATGTATTACTGTGGTTGCAAAAATATTGTTGAAATGCAGGAAAAGGGACAATTTATAACAACATAACAAACACATTATAACAAAATATAACAAAATCTAAAAACAACGCCTGTTTTCGGTATTGAGTCGGAAACAAGCGTTGTTTTTAGATTCTTATCAAATTATCAAATTTATCAAAACAACCTGCGAAATCTCACAATTTCTGCTTTGATAACCAATCAAATAGGCTAATTTCTTTTCCTTCGATTACAGCATGAGCATCATTATTGAAAACTGGAATCCATGCCCAATGCCCATCATATTCCCATGGGTTACCTTTTTCATCAAGCCATAAACCGCTTAAATCTGCTATATTGTCGTACCATGTACATTGTGCATTTTTAGCATTGGCCTCAATAAGCCGATTGTAGGCAGATTCTGACCATTCAAAAGGCACAATATTATCATTTTTTGCATGTACCAACCAAATAGGTAAATGTGTAATACTTTTGATTTGCTCGTCTGTAATCCATTCAGGTTTATATGCTTGACAGACTGGAAATGCCGCCGCAAATAGTTTTGGTAATGACAAAATCATACGCATTGTCATAAACCCGCCATTAGAACATCCACCAATATGTATTTTTATAGAAACCTCCGTTTTTTGTTTCAAAATTTACAAAGAGAACATCTCTTGTGCAAGATGTTCTCTTGTTCGTGAAATCATGATAAGTAATGCGCCTAAATTCGAGGAATGTGATTAGAACAGTCAAAATCTGCTTGATATCTCTTGTACACCAGAAGATTTAATAGTTATTTCAATACAAAAACGATTGAAATGGGCGTTATTATTATTTGTTACTCGGCAAGTCGTTCGCTTTATTGTGTCCTGATTTTGCCTTACCCTGTATCTCTTGAACGGGGGGCTGTTCGTTTTTTTTATAATGCGTTTTATGGTTACTTTCTGTCCCATGAGGTTCACTTGGGCTTGGTCGTCTCATACCAGCTTTAGCCATTTTATCAGCTCCTTTTGAATAATTTTATGTTTACAATTTGCCCATTTGTTTAATAAACTATATTATGATATTGCTTCCATTTAATAAATCAGCACTTGTAGAAATAGTTCTACATGGCTGGGAATAACCATCAAATATAGCAGGCTCTTATATCAAATTCCCTCAATTGTATAAATTTGCAGAGGAGATTCACCCGCAGTTAACAAGAAAAATGATAAGCCCCCAATCTGTGGCGTATCATTAAATCCTTCCATTACTACAGTATTGCCCATCCTCCTCCCTAAAGCCATTTCAGCTTCGTAGGCTTCATCTTTGTTGGAAGTGACAAGGTGAACAATACAGTTTGCCCAGACAATTTTGGATAATCACCCCTTAGTAATCTGTCAGTTGAGCGTAGTCTGAACATTTCCATATGTTATTTCTCCTTTGTCAATTTTTGATACATTTCCATTAACGCTGCCACGCAATCGGCTTCTGTAAAATCTTTTTTCACGGGAAAGCCGTATAATTTCATGACAGCAGTATCTAAAGTGCGGTGGGCTTTTAATAATCCAGGTGGCATGGTTAGAGGGTCGTAGAGGTCTGCAAGGGAAGATGTGGGATACATTCCTCGTGCATCTAATACAGCTTGTGCCAATTTTTCAATGTCTGCCTTTTGTTTATCATCAGCCTGTGCCCAAGGAAAATTATTATAAACTATGTCTTTTGAATAACGGTAATCACTTTTTAATCTTCCACACACTGCCCTTGTCCATGCCATATGAACATTGCTCGTCAAAACACCAAAATGATATAGGGTTGCGTTTGGGATAGTTTGCACTTGGTTTGTTGGGATGGTGTCACTGTCTAAATATGCCATTGGGATATACTTTCTGCGTTCCGAAGAAACCATAGGTAGAGCTATATAATTTTCAGGATTATTTGTATCCCTAAAAAACATTGGTGTATCAGCAAGTTTTTTTGTTCCTGCATCCTTTGCTTTTAATCTTGCTTGCCGGCACATCTCAATTCGCTGTATAACATGGGGCATTTTTTTTATTTCTGCTGGATTCGCACCTACAAGCCAAAGAACATAACGCTTTTCATTGTGCAACAATTCTCTACCACCAATTAGTTTTTTCACATAGGGACAGTTCTCGAAAAGCGAATAATCAGAATCTTCAATCTTTAATGCATCACCATCAAGTGGTACGTTACCATTTTTCATTATTGGTGCATTACATAGTGGCTTTGAGCGACTCTTAATAAAAACATTTGGAGCATCTTGTAAATATCCATTGATATTGTTGGCGATAATGCATTGAATCTCGCCCATCTCATTAAAATAGGATAATTGTTTATCTGTCTTATTCGCTGTAGAAAAACCAACAATAACACAGTAAACCGCAGCTTTTCCCTTTGCTTCATTACTCCACTTAAATGTTTTGTGGGCGAAATTTATAGTAATTTTTAAGTCTGTCATCAACTCTTCCCAAAGTGCAGAAACCTGTTCGCCTTGAGTGATAGAGTTTGTGGAAACGAAAGCACATCTAATGTTAGTATTTTGAATTAAATTAGCTGATTTTTTATGCCAACATGCCACATAATCTATATCTTTATATGAAAAATACATGTCAACTTCCTCTATTTGCTCTGGTGTTCTGTATCGTCTACCCACAAACGGAGGATTCCCCAAAATATAAGAAAGTTCATGTTTTGATACAACATCCTCCCAATTAATCCGCAAGGCATTACCATGAACAATTGTAGCAGATTGAGTTAATGGCAGCCGTGCATGATACACCCCAAACTCATCACTAACCCGCATATTCATTTGGTGGTCAATAAGCCACATGCCCACTTGTGCTATCTGGCAAGGGAAACCCTCGTATTCAATCCCATAGAATTGCTCTACATCTACTTTCAAAAGGTCAACAAAGTCAATATCAACCATAAGTTGTTGTGATGAATGTTTCATTCTAAGAATTTCTAACTCTAATGTTCGTAATTCTCTATAGGTAATAATTAGGAAATTTCCACATCCGCAAGCTGGGTCAAGAAATTTTAGCCGTGCAATTTTATTATGAAACCCATCCAACGCCTTCTCGTTTGTCTTTACACGGTCAAATTCTGCCCATAACTCGTCCATGAACAATGGATTGATTAACTTTATAATATTTTCTTCACTGGTATAATGCGCGCCCATTTCTCGACGCTGTTTCTCATCCATAACACCTTGGAACATTGCCCCAAAAATCGCAGGACTTATTTCTGCCCAGTCAAAATTAATACAGTCAAGAAGTATTCCTCGCATTTTAGAATCAAAATCGGCTGGTGGTAATGGGGTTTCAAATAATGCCCCATTGATGTAGCGAAATAAATTATACATTTCAGCAAGATGAGGGCGTTTGGTTCTTGTTGCTTCATCAGTGTTGAGTATATCAAAAAGGTTAAATATTCGGAATGATAAGTCGCTACCATCTTCTTTAGACTGCCCTATGTAGTGATAGAAACTGTCTTTTTTGAAAATGCCTGTATCATCTGCAAACATGCAAAAAAGAAGGCGAACTAAGTACACCTCCAGATTATGCCCCTCGTAACCAAAGGCTTTTAACCCATTGTGAAGTTTCGCCATCTTTTCGGCAGCCTTAACATTAACTTGTATTTTATCTTCAATTACACGTTCCGTTTCGTACCCTGCTATGTCTGCAAACAATTTAATATTTTTACGGAGGTCTTTAGTTTTGAAACTGTGAATTTGTTTAGCAGAACGACGATATAATCGCATATTCTCAAAATCAGATATCAACCATAAGTCAGGAATCTCATCTTGGGGTAGGCTCTGCATATAAGTTTGTAATTGATGGTATGCGTGGTCTAAGTTTTCTCCACGACTTTTCATTTCTATGGCTATTTTTGACTTCCAAAAGTAATCAATATAACCTTTTCTACCACTTGCCAAATCTACTTTATATTCAAAATCCCCTATGTATTCAGGGTCACCAATGCTAAATGCCCGAAGGAAGTCCGTTAAAAAAGACTGGGCTTGAGCTTCTTCACTTTTTGCATCTTTCCACCGCTTGGAAAATGCCGTTGCGTTAGACTGAATACTATCCCACGGCAAACGCATATTATCACCTATTCTAAATTTGAATGTTCCTCTTGTCCAAGAATTGCGATTTTTGAAACCAGTTCCAAGGCAAGTGATTCTAATTCGTTAATCAATTTACCAAGATTTTTATGTTTTCAACTTGAATCTATTACATCATAGACGAATTGCGAATCTAACACAAGATGCTTTGGCAACGAAGGTTGGTATTACTCGCCAAATGATTAGTGCCATAGAAAATGGTGCAAAACCCTCTGTGGACACGGCAAAGAAGATTTCAGCTGTAATTAATTGTATGGCAATGTGGTCATGCAACAGACATTATAGAAGGATTGGATAGTAGCTAGATAAAAGAAACCATGGGATTAACGTTATCGCCTTTTTTTAGTGCGGCCAAATTAACCGAAGCAATGGGCAAATACATGGGACTTGAAATATACCACCATAATACAATATAATCCTAACTTAACAAATTAAGTTTGAGGGGGATTATATCTATGCCATATTGCCCAAAATGCAAAGACGAATTTAAGGAAGATTTCACCAGTTGTCATGATTGCAATGTACCTCTAGTAGAAAAACTTCCAGAAGTCGATTGCGAAGACAAAGACAACATAGACGATTACGAAGAGTATAGAGATATTTTAGATTACAAAGAGTATTTAGAATTTAAGAAACAACAATCAGCGGATACACCTGCTTTTCTTTGTTCAGCAAATAGCAACATGGAAGTTAACATATTAGAATCATTGCTAAAAAGCAACAATATTCCTGTGCTAGTACAATGGCGCAATGGCGGAGATGCCCTTATGGTATATATGGCTATGTCTTCTTCCGGTGCAGATTTGTATGTTCCATCAAAGTTGTTGGAAAAGGCAAAAACATTATTATCCAATATGCAAGTTAGTGCTGATACAACCGATTCAAAGGACGAAGACAACGATTTTTCAGAATATGCAAAACGAAAAAATATAGAGAGAAGTACCAATGCAAAAAATTTGGTTATCTTATTAGTTGCCATAATCGTTATTTCCTTGTTGTATTTCGTTTTCAGCTCTTATCATGCCTACAACAGACCTTTCATGTTTCCTTTAGATTTTGGCAATATCCCTGGCAATATCCCGCGTTTTATAATACCTTAACCATCAAGAAAAGGAAGTCAAAATATGGGCATAACAGCAAAGGAATTGACAAGCAAATTGAACCTGTCGGAAGCGGCAGTATCTATGGTATTGCGCAATAAACAGGGTGTAAGCACCCAAACTCGAAAATTGGTGTTGGAAACGGCTTGCACAGAATCTGATTACAAACTGCATGTCACTTATATTCACAAAGATGATGACGTACAAAAAAGAGTAGAAAAAATCATCTACTCTGATAGTGCCGGAATCGTTTTATTGGGGACTGAAATGCAGTTGGAGGGTTTTCAACCGTTTTCAGGTTTGCGTATACCTTTGGTGGTGTTAGATGTGTATTTTGACTCTATCGAATATGATTGGAGTCCGCAGCACAAATGGTAAAGCGGAACCGACGGGTCTAAAATCAAACAAACGGATTCCAGAATCGTCCACCATTTACAAAATTCATTACAAGAGACGCTACTATAAATAACAGGCTTATTATGATTGTGATATAATCAATCGCCTTAAATGGTCGTCCACGATACCAAGTGCGTTTTGGATTTTTACCAAAACTACGTAATTCCATTGCACCAGAAATTCTATCAATTCTATCAATACTGGTGACAATCAATGGAAATAAAATGGTTGCAACCCCTTTAATGCGAGTGGAAAGGCGCGCATTTTTTGAGATATCAACGCCCCGTGCCTGTTGTGCTTTGCTGATTTCGTCATATTCGCGTACCACGCTTGGAATATAACGTAACGCAAGGGAAACAGAATATGCGATTTTGTAGTTTACTCCGATTTTGTTAAGAGAGGCGGCAAATTCGCTAGGCTCTGTTGTAACGAAAAATAGTAATGCAAGTGGCAGAATCGCAAAGTATTTAATGGTCACATTCAACTGGTAAAATAATTGTTCGCGGGTAATCGTATATCGCCCTATGATATGAAAATATTCTAGTCGTGTACCATAAATGCGCACTCCTTCTTCTGGCGAAAACAGATATGTGATTAGGGTATTTAGCACCATCATTATAACCATAAGCACAATTATCAATTTCATATCCTGTAAACGCACTTTCGCAATAATGAACAATGTACAAGCCAATGCAACCAGTACTAATAGCAAACGTGTATCAAATGTAATCATAGCTGCAAGGCTTATAAACAGCACCATTAAAATCTTGGCACCCCCCGTCATTCTGTGAAGCGGGGTGTCTCTGTTTATGTAGCTTAGTCCTATGCTTTTTCGCGCCATGAAATTACACCCCTTTGTTATTTTGTTCGTTTTTTCGTCTTTGTTCAAATTCTACAAAATGTCTAGTGAATGCAGGTGCATCTGAAATTCCACATTCATTAGCCAAATAAAACAGACTTGTTTCTTTCAAACTTGCTTGCGCCGATAGTTCTGGATTGCATAATAATTCAGATGATGGTAAATCTGCAAGCAGTTCACCTTCTGAAAAAACCAGTGCGCGCGGTGCATATTCCAACATCAAGTGCATATCATGAGTGATTAATAGTATTGTAACACCGCTATTCTGTAGTTTTTTCAAAAATTCCATTATTTCTGTATAGTGGCGATAATCTTGTCCAGCTGTAGGCTCGTCTAATATTATAATCCTAGGCTCAAGAATCAGCACACTGGCAATGGTAACACGCTTTTTTTGCCCGAAGCTTAACGCAGAAACAGGCCAATTTCGGAAAGGAAATAGCCCACAAATCTCTAAAACTGCCTCTACTCGCTTTTTAATTTCATCAGCGGGAATGCCACGATTAACCAAGCCCATTGCTACTTCATCAAAGATTAGGGGCTTGCAAATCATTTGGTTGGGGTTCTGCATTACATATCCAATATGCAGGGCGCGGTTTGGGATTGTTTCATTGGTTATGTCTACATCATCCAGTATAATTTGCCCCGATGTAGGTGTTTCAAATCCGCAGATTAATTTAGCTAATGTGCTTTTGCCTGCACCATTTGTTCCAACAATTGCGAGCATTTCACCTTGGTTTATGCTGAAATCAATCCCACTCAATGTTTGGCGAGTTGCTTTTTCTTCATATGAAAAGCCCAGGTTTTTAACTTGTAAAAGTTTTGTGCCAGTGGCTTCTACAGGTATTTCCCGCGTTTCCTCGTACCAATATTTGACGGCGGATTTGTTGTCTTCAGATAAAATTAGCTTGTCCAAATTGGCAGGATTATGCTCTGGACGCAAGTTTACACCCGCATATTTTAACGCAGTTACATATAAAGGTTCACGCAAACCTGTTTCAAGCAGAAGTTTACTACAAAGCAATTCATCTGGGTTTGTATCTGCAATAATTTGCCCATCATTCATTAGAATAATCCGGTCAACAGCACGGAATAACACATCTTCAATACGATGCTCAATAATTAAAACAGTTGTTTTTGTATCCTGTTTAATCTGGTCAATTAGAGCTATTGCTTGTTTGCCTGTGGCAGGGTCAAGACTGGCTAAAGGCTCGTCAAATAAAAGCACCTGTACATCCTCTACAAGCACTCCTGCCATACTTACCCGCTGTTTCTGCCCGCCGGACAAGTCAAAAGGGGACGCATTTAATAAAGCGTCCCCCAAACCTGTCAATCCAGCTACCTTTTGCACACGAGGAAACATTTCTTCTTGGCATAGACAGTTGTTTTCTAACAGAAAGGCGATATCTTCACCTGCTGTTAGCCCCACAAACTGGCTATCTGTATCCTGCAAGACCGTACCCACTATTTTTGATAACTCAAAAATACCCAGTGAAGATGTTTCTGTATCATTAACCTTGCAAATACCACTCATAGTTCCCTTTTCATTAAAGGGGATTAGGCCGTTTATACAGTTTGCCAAAGTGCTTTTACCACTACCAGATAGGCCAGCAATTAGCACTTTTTCACCACGTTTTATGGTCAAGTTAATGCCCATAATTGTTGGTTCTGCCTGGGCGCGATATTGAAATGAAAAATCTTCAAACACGATAACTGGTTCACTCATATTTAATTGTCCTTTGTTAGACTTCCTGTTTTTGGTCTGGCTTTACTGTATGCAAATAGCAACAGTGTACCTACAACAGCAGTGGTAGCGGCGTTTGCAATAAAGGCAAACAAGCCTTGTGTAAATACACGGTTTGCGGGTTGTGCATAAATAAGTATGTCCAAAACTGGCGCGAGTAGTCCCCAGCCAACTAGGTGAATAGCCGTTGTACCTATCACAAAACGAATAACTGCCATCATTCCAAATTCGCCTTCTTCTACCCTAACTCCACGAAGCACAAAACCAAAACCAAAACCAACAAAAGCAGATACGATTACCCAACTCCACCAAATGCCCCATGGGGAGGCCATGTCAAAAATCACATGACCAATTAGCCCGATCAATAATCCCGCAATTGGGCCGAACAACACAGCAAAAAATGCTAACAGTGCGTACTGAAAACTAATGATTGTGTTAGCAAAAATCGGGAAGGAAACAAACCGTGCCAGTAAAAAGAACAACGCCGCGCCAATACCTATGGCTACAACGGTCTTGATAGAAAAACTTTTCACCGTGAATCATTCCTCACTCTAATTAGATTTGTGGTTCACGAGTATATAACCCGTTCTGAAAAGAGTATATATCTGGTATATTCCCGTGTCAATGTCCCCGAATTTATAAAGCTTCACGTAAAGTTTTCTTGGCAGCTCAATTTACCTATCCAAATTCCCATCCATCAAATCAATCGCGGCCTGAAACATAATATTCACGGCCAAGTGACTGGCTACAAACTGTATTGGTAAATCATCCTGTTGCACTGCATAAAAGTTAGGGTCGAAAGCAAAAAATCTTATTGTTGCAGGTTCTGTACCATCTACAAGTTGATATGTCAATGTAATCAATGGCGGAGCAGTAGGCTCGTAGGTTTCTATTTCCTGCTCAAAGCTAATTGCAATTAGCCTTTGATAAAAGGTTCTAAAAGCACCATCTTGTACTTCTTGTCCATTTATCGTAGGAATGATTTGGGGACGGTCACTATCATCCGTCCAATGTTCAAGAGTAATATGATAGTTTGGACGGTCTGTGGCAGTAATTGTTATTGCTGATACATCCACGATATTTATCAAAGCCACAAAGCGGTCAATAAATTGGAATGGATTAAGCCCAAACAGCCCATTTACAAAATGCTTTTCCGCCAAGAAAACATGCGGTCGGTCACCAAACTGCATATACAAATGCTCGTTATCGTGACTATTGCCAAAAATTAAATGTAGCTCGTTTTCCAAATCGCGCATAATAAATACTAGAGATGGCTCATCAAGCCCATATCGCGCTAGATTAGTGGGTTGAAGTTCTATCATGGCCTGTGGTTGGAACCCTTCAAATGCTTCCAGCGCAATCCGCTCAAAATTACTAAAGTGCATCTCGCGTCCTTCATGAGGAGTATCCATCGTTAGAAAAAAGCCACCAAATTGATGTAGCATACGAATTTTATCTTCATCGGTACCCTGCCAACTAAATTGCAAAGGCGGGCGACCACGTTCGTTTATATATAAGAATTCAACTTGCTGTAAATTTATTTGCGGAATTGAACGGTCAATGATTCGGTCAAGTCCCCAAGAAAATCGCTCACCTATAATCGCAGGTACCAGATATAGAGCTGGGTCACCGTCCACCATTAAATAAGCCTGATTACGCGCTGGAGTAAACAACCCCGCCCGTATTGTTTTTCGTGTGCCGTCCGTAAAACGCGCCTCAGCCCATGTGTCCGCTCCAATACCAAAATCCGCCGGGTTTTCTACTTCTTCCAAAAACCTTTCTGAAGCTGTTAAAGTAACTATATTACGCACCATATCGCGGGCATCACGCTGGTTAAGCAGAATACTTCTGTCATTTGTATATATCCATGAAGTACCTCCACCTGGCACAGACTCTGCCGCAATTACAAAGCTGTGTTCAGGGGTATTAAAAACAACCCGCTCCAGTTCGGCTTCCGCACGAGAAACCAACTGTACTATAGGAGATTCGGGGGTAGGCGCGGTGTACTCTTGTTGCGCGTTAAGGCTAAAATACATAGCAGTTAACCCGCCCAACAGTACAACAGCCACGGCCAAGCTGATAATCTGCTTTTTCTTCATATCCTCAAAACCCTTCAAAAATAAAAAATACTAGCAAAATTTCTATAAAATCGTTGTTTTTGTAGTTAATAATGTGCCAGCCACTTCCTTAAAACGCAATTTCTTGTGACTTATGCCAGCACTCAATTTTGTACCATCCAATAAACGAACATCGAAGTAACCGCTTTTTCTCCTGCCAAAGATAAAGCACTCCTGTTTGTTCAATAAGACTTTATCAAACAATCTGAACCCCTGTACAAGTTGTTCTGCT